>Ga0182024_10000050_pt1 | contig 209829 bp, 214 predicted proteins | sample P32metaG_FD_120480 | JGI IMG/M metagenome (GOLD analysis project Ga0182024, IMG submission 120480) | Permafrost microbial communities from Stordalen Mire, Sweden - P3-2 metaG (Illumina Assembly) | ecosystem: Environmental > Terrestrial > Soil > Wetlands > Permafrost | place: Sweden: Stordalen...
GGGGCGAGCTCCAGGCTCACCGTGCCGGTCACGTGGTCGCCGAGGCTGTTCGAGCCCCGGACCGTGACCTCGACCAGGTTGCCCTCCTGCTTCGTGACCGTGCCGGTCATGACCATGGTGTCGCCGGGGTAGTTCGGCGCACCGAGACGGATCCGGACCGAACGCAGCAGCGCGTCGGGCCCCGCCCAGTCGGTGACGTAGCGCCCCACCATGCCGTCCGACGTCAAGATGTTCATGAAGATGTCCTTCGATCCCCGGTCCTGGGCGAGCCCGGGGTCGTGGTGCACATCCTGGTAGTCGCGGGACGCGATCGCGGTGGAGACGATCAGCGTGCGGGTGAGCGGGATGGGCAGCGCCGGGAGCTCGTCGCCCACGTGGACGTCGCCGGCCCGCAAGGAGGAGGTGGTGGTGGTCATCGTGCGGCTCCCGCCAGTGTCTCGCCGAGACGGGCGAGCTGCGCGCTCGCTCCGCCGAGGGTGTCTTCGATCTGCTTGCCCCACAAGAAGTAGCGGTGGACGGGATAGTCGACGTCCGCGCCGAGCCCGCCGTGGAGGTGCTGGGCGTTGTGCACGACCCGCTGACCGCCGTCGGAGGCCCACCACTTGGCGACGAGCACGTCGCGCGTCGCCTCGCGGCCGGCGTCGAGCCGCCACGCGGCTTGCTGCATCGTGACCCGGATCGCTTCGGTCTGGATGTACCCGTCGGCGGCGCGCAGCGCCACGCCCTGGAAGGTCGAGAGCGGCTTGCCGAACTGGACCCGCTGGGAGGTGTACTCGGCGGCCAACCGGATGGCGGCCTCGCCGACCCCGACCTGGAGCGCGCACAGCCCGACGAGCGCCCGTTCGATCATCCAGGCCAGGGCCCGCCCGCCGGCGTCGACCGAACCGAGCGGCTCGCCCGCGGCACCGTCGAGGTGGAGGTGGGGATGGACCTCGCGGTTGGTGGTGACCGCCCGCTCCAGGCTCACGCCGGACCCCTGGGGGTCGACGAGGAACACGGCGACGCCGGTGTCGGTCCGAGCCGGGACGAGCACCCGCGCCGCGAGGTGCGCCGCGGGCACGGCGAGCTGCACGCCGTCGAGACGCCACCGCGGACCGTCGGGCGCGGCGAGCACGGCGGGGCGTCGAGGATCGTTCGTGCCCGGCTCGGCGAGCGCCGCGGTGAGCATCGTGTCGCCGGCCACCACCCCGGGGAGCCAGGCTTGGCGCTGCTCAGGAGAGCCCCACTCCGCGAGGGCGAGCGCGCCGAGGGCCACGGTGGCCCAGAGCGGGACCGGTGCGACCACCCGGCCCTGCTGTTCGAGGATCAGGCAGAGCTCGGACATGCCCAGGCCGCTCCCCCCGACGTCCTCGGGGAGACACAGGCCCAGGAGGTTCGCGTCGGCGAGGGTCTTCCAGAGGTCCCGGTCGACGCGGTCCTCGGTGGCTTCGATCGCTTTGACCCGCTCGGGGCTGACCGAGCCCTGAAAGATCTGCTCGGCGAGGTCGCGGACCGCGAGCTGCTCGTCACTGAGGAGGAAGTCCACCCGTCACGCCCTCGGCTTGAACGCGGGCAGCGTGAGGTCGGGGTCCTCGTCGAGCCATTCGACCTCGACCGCCAGGCCGACCGCGACGTCGGAGGGGTCGATGCCGACGACGTTGGCGACGAGGCGGGTGCCCTCCTCGAGCTCGATGAGACCGACCGCGAGCGGGTACTCGAACGCCGGCACCTGCGGGTAGTGGTTCACTACGAAGCTGTAGACGGTGCCGCGCCCGCTCGCCTCCTGGGCGTTCCACTCGTAGGAGCCACAGCGCGGGCAGCGCGGGCCCGGCGGGTGCCGCAACCGCCCGCACTGGGCGCAGCGCTGGATGAGCAGGCGGTGCTGCTTCGCCCCGTCGAAGAAGAACGCGTTGTCCTGGGTGAGCGCGGGGCGGGGCCGGAGGGGACGGCGGGCCGCGTCGTCGCTGGGCGCGGCGGACCGGCCGGTTCCCGGCTTGAACTTCAGGATCCGAAACAGCATCCGCCCGACTGGCTCGCCCTCGGTGGTCTCGTACTCGACGCGGGTGGTGACGAAGTGGCCGACGCCGAGGCCGGTGTGCTTCTCCTCCGAGACGGAGTCGATGACGGTCCGGGTGCGCAGATGGTCACCCAGGTGCAGCATGCGGTCGTATTCCTGTTCGGAGTTCGTCGCCACGACCGAGGAGAATCCGGCGTCGTCGAGCATCCCCATGAGCTCGTCGCGGGGAGAGCCACCTTGGGCCGGGCGGCCCCGGATGCCGCGCATCACCCAAGCTTGGAGCATCACGGCGGGGGCGATCACCTGGCCGTGGACCGATTGAGCCGCGGCGTCGGGGTCGACGTACACCGGGTTCTGGTCGCCCATCGCCTCGACCCAGTGGCGGATCATCGCCTGGTTCACCGGGTCGGCGCCCACCTCGGTGCCTGCTTCGGTGCCTTGGAACGCGCGCAGCTTGGTGAGGAAAGCGGCCTGCTCGTCGGTGTCGGTGGTGGTCACGTCCCTCGCCTCCGGGTCCTGGTCGGGCGGTGCGTGTTCAGCATCCTGGTGTGCGACTCCGCCGGTTCAGCGGGCCTGGCGGGCCATGCCGAGGCCGGCGGTGGCGACGATCTCGCGCAGCACCTCGACGACGCCACCGCCGAACGTGTTGATCTGGGCGGCTCGGGCGGCCCGCTCGACCTCGCCGTGCAGCACCGCGCCGGGGGAGCCTTCGACGAGGTAGCCGCTCGCGCCGAGGATTCCGAGAAACAGTCGGTACGACTCGATCTGGGTCTCGACCCCGTAGACCTTCGCCGCCGACGCGTCGGCCGGCGTCAAGGTGTTGGTCGCGACCGCCGAGGCCATGCGCCAGTTGATGAGCTTCATGGCCTCGAGGAGGGCATGAGCCCGGGCGAGGTCGCTCTGCACCCAGGCCACGTCGAGCATGGTGCGCCCGAGTCCCTCCCCCGAGTCGGCCGTGCGGCACCACTCGACCACGTCGTCGTAGAGCCGATGGGTAAGGCCGCCGAGCGCGGCGAGGCCGACCCGCTCGTGGTTGAGCTGGTTGGTGATGAGACGCCAGCCCGCGTTCACGTCCCCGACCACGTTCGCGGCCGGGACGCGCACGTCGTCGTAGTACGACGCCTGGGTGACGACGCTGCCGACGGTGACGATCGGCGTGCACTTGAAGCCGGGCACGTCGGTCGGGACGATGATGATCGAGATGCCCTTGTGCTTGGGCGCCTCAGGATCGGTTCGACAGGCCAGCCAGATGAAGTCGGCCTGGTTGGCGCCGCTCGTGAACACCTTGTTGCCGTTGATCCGCCATTCCTCGCCGTCGAGCACCGCCCGGGTGCGCAGCGAGGCCAGGTCGGTGCCCGCCTCCGGCTCGGTGTAGCCGATCGCGAAGTTCACGTCGCCGGTGAGGATCCCGGGGAGGTAGCGGCGCTTTTGCTCTTCGGTCCCGAACGCCATGATCGTCGGGCCCACCGTGTTGATGGTCACGAAGGGGAAGGGTGCGCCGGCCCGCTGGATCTCGTCGAACAGGATGAACTGGTCGATGGCGCCGCGGCCCTCGCCTCCATATTCCTTGGGCCAGCCGAGGCCGAGCCAGCCGTCGGCGCCCATGCGGCGCACCACGTCGCGAAAAATCGGGCTTCCCTCGCCAGCGTGTCCGAGCCCGGCCCGCAGGTCGGGGGTCAGGAGGCCGGCGAAGTACTCCCGGAGCTCTTTGCGGAGGGCGAGCTGCTCGTCGGTGTAGTCCAAGAACATAGAACGCGTTTCAATCTATAGGGGGGCCACCGACCCCGCCACCGGGCCGGTCAGGGGGCCACCAGGTGGTCGCCGATCACGCCCGCGTCGGCCAGCGCGTCGAGGTCCGCGGGGCTCACGCCGAGCTCGGCGAGCACCTCGGCGTTGTGCTGACCCAGGGTCGCGGCGCCACGCCGATGCGGGTCGGGGACGCTCGAGAAACGCACCGGCCAGCCCGGGTAGCGGCGCGTCCCCGTGCGGGCGTGGTCGAGGGACACGTAGTAGCGGCGGGCCGAGAGCTGAGGGTCGTCGAACATCCAGGGGACGGTCAAGACCCGCGCCGCGGGGATCCCGGCGGCTACGAGGGCCGAGACGGCCTCGTCGACGCGGCGCTCCCCCGCCCACGCGCCGAGGGCCGCGTCGAGCTCGTCCTGGCGCGCCCGCCGACCGGGGGCGTCGCGCAAGCCCCGGTCGGTGACCCAGTCGAGGCGGCCCACCGCCGACCCGAGGGCGCGCCACTGCTCGTCGTCGACGACACTGAGCGCCAACCATTCCGGACCTCGCTCCCCCGTCCGGCACGGATAGACACCCTGCGGTGCGTGATGCGGGTCGCGGTTCGCCCTCCGGGGCACCGCCCGGCGTCGCGCCGACCACTCCAGCACCAGCTCCGCGGCGAGGTTGGCGCCGGCCTCGAGCTGTGCAACCTCGATGAGCTGCCCCTCCCCGGTGCGGTCCCGGTGGGCGAGCGCGGCTTGCACGGCGGTCGCCGCGTGCATCCCGATGACCGGGTCGGCGAGCCCGCCCGGGTGCATCGGCTGCTCGGGCGGCCCGGTGACGCTCGCCATGCCGGTCGCCTGCTCGATCACCATGGCCCAGCCGACGTAGTCGCGCCACGGTCCGACCAGCCCGAAGCCGGGCATGCGGGCCATGATCACGTCGGGCTTGACCGCGCGCACCTGCTCGTAGCCGAGACCGAACTGCTCGACCACCCGGGTCGAGAAGTTCTCGAGCACGATGTCGGCGCGCTCGAGGAGGCGGCGGAGCAGCTGGCGACCGTCGTCGGTCGTGAGCTCGAGGGTGACGGCGCGCTTGTTGAGGTTCGTGGCCGCGAAGATCCCGCCCCGCTCGTACCAGTCGGGTCCCATGTCGGGCACCGCGCCCGAGAATCGGAACCCGTCGGGGCGGTGGATGGATTCGATCTTGATGACGTCGGCACCGAGCGCGCCGAGGTACATCGTGCAGTACGGACCGGCCCAGAAGGTGCCGAGGTCCACGACCCGCAACCCGGCGAACGGCAGCCCGGCGGGTCGGGCCGCCGGCGCGCTCACCGCCGCGGCGTCGTCTGAGGGCGCGGCCGTGGCACCGAGGTGGGGGGCGGGGCCGCGTCGGGCGGCGGGCGTCGCGCTGAGCCGGTAGGGCGGCCCCGGCAGGGTCAGGTCGCCGTCCTGCACGAAGAACGGCCGCTCCTGGAACTGGGCGTACTCGAGCATCATCTGGCCGTCACCGACCGGCGCGGCGGGAACCCGGAAGGCCTGGCTGAGCTCGACGATCGCCGAGGCGTCCCGTTCGAGCAGCCACGGCTCGAGCCGCGCGTAGAACTCGTCGAGCAGCGGTCCCCCGCCCACCAGCTCGGGTTGGCGGGCCGCGAACTCGTCGAGGCCGACCATGGCGCAGGCATCGACGAAATGCTGGCCGGTGAGCGCGTTGATGCCGACCCATCCGTCCCGGCACCGCACGATGCCGGGCAGCGGAAAATGGCGAGCCTGGGGTGGCGGAAGGCCCGCGCTCAACATGTCCTCCATGACCAGGTTCGGGTACGCGAGCGTGCCGACGAGGCACTCCATCGTCGAGAGGTCCGCGACGACGGGTTCGCGCTGACCCCGCGCCGCGCGCGCCGCGGTCAGCGCCGCCGCCGCGGCGAACGCCCCGGCGGTGTACTCGTGGATCCGGGCCCCGACCTGCACCGGCAACATGCCCGGCACCCCGTGCGTCGACACCCAGCCGCCGAGGGCCTGGACGACGAAGCCGCTCGTCGGCCGCCCGACGTAGGGACCGTGCTGGCCGAAGTCGGAGATCCGCACCAGCGCCAGCGGGGCGGGCCGGTCACGGTCCTCGGCTCCCGCGACCCCGAGCCGTTCGAGACCGCCCGACCCCAGACTCTCGACGAGCACGTCGGTGCCGGCGACCGCCTGGCGGAGCCAGGCCCGCCCCGCCGGCTGCTCGAGATCGACCACGACGCTGCGCTTGGCCCCGTTCAGGTATTCGAAGAGCAGTCCGACCCGGTCGGCGTCGCCGTCTTCGTTGTCGGGAAACGGCGACCAGTGTCGGAGCGGGTCGCCGGTCGGCGGCTCGACTTTCACGACGTCGGCGCCAAGGTCGGCGAGCAGCTTCGTGGCGTACGGCGCGGCGATCTCGCCACCCAGCTCGAGGACTCGGAGTCCGCCGAGCGCGCGCACGCTCAGATGTTCTTGGGGATGTCGCGGAACGGTTCGGTCTTGTCGGGCCGCGGCTCGGGTGGCAGTCCGAGGACGCGCTCGCCGAGGATGTTGCGCTGCACCTGCTCGGTGCCGCCGCCGATCCGGATCCCCCACTGGCCGAGGAACTGCTGCTGCCAGAAGCCGTCCTCGTACGCGTCGCGCCCGGCCAGCATGCCCGCCGCGCCCTCGATCGCGAGGGCCAGATCTCCGTTGCGTGCCGCGTGGTCCGAGACCACCAGCTTCGCGACCGAGCTCTCCGGTCCGAGAGGTCGCCCGGCGCGCGCGGCGGCTTGGGATCGTTGACCGAGCCAGCGCAGCATCTCGAACCGCGTGTACGCCGCGGCGAGCAGCTGGCGGATCGTCGGGTCGTCCGTGCGGCCGTAGTGGCGGGCCAGCTCGAGGGAGTCGCGAAAGCCCAACCCGGTGGCGTTGCCGATCAGCGCCCGCTCGTTCATGAGTGTGGTCTGGGCGACCCCCCAGCCGCCGTTGACCTCGCCGAGCACGTTGGCGTGCGGGATGCGGACGTCGGTGAGGAACGTCTCGTTGAAGTGCGCGACGCCCGTGATCTGACGCAGCGGCCGCGCCTCGATGCCGGGGGTCCGCATGTCCACCAAGAAGTAGGTGATTCCCCGATGCTTGGGGACGTCCCAGTTGGTGCGGGCCAGGAGGATTCCCCAGTCGGCGATGTGCGCGAAGGAGTTCCACACTTTCTGGCCATTGACGACCCACTCGTCGCCGTCGCGTTCGGCCCGGGTGGTGAGCCCCGCCAGGTCGGATCCGGCGCCGGGTTCGCTGAACAGCTGGCACCACACCTCGTCGCCGCGCAGCGCCAGCGGGATCGACTGTTGCTTCTGTTCCTCGGTCCCGTGCGCGAGCACGGTGGGGACGACCATCCCGAGCCCGACGGCGAACACGCCGGTATCGACCTCGTAGCGCGCCACCTCCTGGCGCCACACCCGGTCGAACGCGGTGCTGGCCCCCCGACCCCCGTATTCCGGGGGCACCGTCACCCCCGCGAAGCCGCCATCGAAGATCAGGTGCTGCCACGCCTTGCACGCCTCGACGTGGGCGCGTTCGTCCTCCGGGTTGGTCGCCGCGACCCGGCGCTTGAACGCGCTGGTGTCGGGTTGGCGCCGCTCGGCGTGGAGCTCGAGCCAGGCCTGGGCCTCGGCTCGGAAGGCCTCCAGCTCGTCGGTCGACGCCTCGAGGACCGTCACCGCTTCTGGTCGACGGCGTCGAGCGTCGATCCGACCACCCACATCGCGAAGTACTGGGCCGCTCCGCCGTAGGCCTGAGCGAGACCGACCGTAGCGTCGGGCACCTGGTGTTCGCCGGCGCGGCCCCGCACTTGCAGCGCGGTCTCAGCGAAGCGCAGCATCCCCGACGCGCCGATCGGGTTCGAGGAGAGCACACCCCCCGACGGGTTCACCGGGAACGACCCGTCGATCTGGGTCTCGCCGCTCTCGACCATCCGCCAGCCCTCGCCCGGCCCGGCAATGTCGTGACCCTCGAGCCACATCGGCTCGTACCACGAGAACGGCACGTACAGCTCGGCGATGTCGACTTGCTGGCGGGGGTCCCGGATGCCGGCGGCCTCGTACACCAGGTGCGCGCATTCGACGCCGGCCTGCGGCCGGACCGGGTCGCGGCCCGGGAAGGTGCCGAGCTCGCTGCGCATCGCGGTGCCCAGGACCCACGCCGGCGGATGCGGCGAGCGCGCCGCACCGTCCTCGGTCGTGATGACCATGGCGCACGCGCCGTCCGACGATGGGCACGACTCGTGCCAGTGGATCGGGTCCCACAGCATCGGCGAGTCCTTGACCTCGTCGATCGTCAGATTCGGCATCTGGAGGTGCGCGTACGGGTTCTTGGCCGCGTTGCGGCGGTCCTTGACCGCCACCATCCACCCGATGTGCTCCGGCGCGCCGGCGCGGGCCATGTAGGACCGCATCCACGGCGCGAAGATGCCGCCGGCGCCCATCCCGCCGCTGCGACCGCCCGCGAGGCCCCACTGCGCGTTGCCCTCCGCCTGCTTCTCATAGGCGACGGTCAACACCCGGTCGTGGATACCGGTCTGGACGAGGTGCGTGGCCACGAGCGCGGTCGAGCCCCCGACGCTGCCCGCGGTGTGCACGCGCATGATCGGCTTGCCGACCGCGCCGAGCGCGTCGGCCATGCTCAGCTCGGGCATCATCACGCCCTCGAACGGGTCGGGCGCTTTGCCGAGCACGACCGCGTCGATGTCGGTCCAGCCCAACTCGGCGTCGTCGAGCGCCCGCTGGGCCGCCTCTCGGACGAGCCCGGGCAGCGAGACGTCGTCGCGCCGCTTCTTGTGCTTGGTCTGACCGATGCCGACGATGGCGGCGGGACGGCTCACCGGCTCACGCTCCTTCCAGGACGCACACCAGGTTCTGCTGGAGGCACTGACCCGATGTGGCATGCGCGAGTGCCCGCGACACGCCGCGTTCGCTGATCGCGCGGGCTGCTTCGGCGATGCGGGCCAGTCCGACCGCCATGACCGGGTTGGCGGCCAGCGCGCCGCCGGACGGGTTGACCTGGACCTCGTCGCCGAGACCGAGGGCTTCGCGGAGCAGCTTCTCTTGGTGTGAGAACGTGGCACTCAGTTCGGCGACCTCGACGGGACCGTGGTCGATCCCGGCGTGGCGGCCCGCCTGACGGGTCGAGATGGACTCAGTGAGGTCCCGCATGCCGGGCTGGTGCGGCTCGATGCGGTGATCGATCCCGCGGATCCAGACCGGGCGTTCGCACACCGCCCGCGCCTTGTCGGCGGTGGCGAGCACGACCGCGCTCGCCCCGTCGGAGATCGGCGGGAGGTCGTGGCGGCGCAGCGGCGCGGTGACGTACGGCTCCCGGAGCAGCGTGTCGACGTCGCCGCTTCCCCGCACCTGCGCGTACGGGTTGTTGGCCGCGTTGGTGCGGCTCCGGACCGCGATCTCGGCCATCTCCTGCTCGGTGATCGTGCCCTTGTCGAGCATCGCCCGGGCCTGGAGCGCGGCCATCGAGACCGGGTCGGCGCCTAACGGGGTGAGCGTGTACGGGTCGAGCTGGAGGGGGTAGATCTCGGACGGGTCGCCCGGCGACGACTTCCCGGAGCCAAACGCCAAGGCCACGTCGATGTCGCCGTGCTGGAGCCGGACCCACGCCTCGTAGAGTGCCCACGCGCCGTCCATCTCGACGTGCGACTCGGAGATCGGGGGCCAGGCCCCCACCGCCTCAAGGTTCATCACGAAGGCGAAGGTCTGTCCCGACAGGTAGTCGCAACTCCCGGCGCAGGTGAAGCCGATGTCTCGACGCTCGACGTTGGCCCGCTCGATCGCCTCGCTGATGACGGGGAACAGGAACTGCGGCTCGGTGAGCTCGGCGCGCCGCTGGCTGGGTGACTGTGCGTATCCGATGATCGCGATGTCGTCCATGCTCAGAACGTCGCCTTGCCCAGGAACTGCTCGGCGGGCGCGTCGGGCTCGCCGGTCGGGCGCCAGCCGTCGATGCAGCCCTCGGCGCTGCCCCAGCTGCGGTTCGAGATGTCGGCGACGCTGCGCTCCCCCTTGGGCTTCCAGACCGCGGCGACCCGCATCCCGACCCGCACCTCGTCGACGGGCACGTCCACGAGGTCCTGGAGGTTCATCGTGGCGTTTCCCCCGTCCAGCGTCACCGACGCCCGGACGAAGGGTTCGGTCTCGTGTTGTCCGTAGTACTGGACGGGGGTCACGACGGTGTAGTTCGTGACGGTGCCCCGGTCGCTGAGGACGGTCTCGTCGGCGTCGGTGGTCTCGACCACGCAGATCGGGCAGTAGCCCCGCGGCGGCAGGTAGACCAGCCCGCAGCTCGGGCACTGGTGGCCGATGAGGCGACCCTCGAGCAGCTGGTCGGCGTAGCGACGGACCACCGGGCAGAGCGGCTCGCGGTACTCGAGCTGCATGAAGTAGTCCATCATCTTGACGGAGTTGTCGTCGTCGGGTTCGGTTGCCGCGGGGGTCACGCTGCCTCCTCGGGGACGAAGCTGAGATCGGTGATGTGACCGGCCCGCTCGTCCTTCCAGCGCGCCACGACTCGCATGCCGGTCCGCATGCGGTCCATCGATCCGGCGTCGACGGCGTGGAGCAGCGCCGTGTCGGCTCCGTCCAGCCGGATCAGCGCGAACGCGAACGGGTGGTCGAGGGGATGTTTGCGGGTCGGTTCGGTCACCCACGCCCACGTCTCGACGGTCCCCGCCGGGCCGACCTCGACGAAGTCGACGTCGATCGCCTCGCCCGTCGCGGGATCCCATTCGAGGGGCGGCACCAGCACGCGCCCGTCCCGGTTGCGGACGCCGAGCACGTGGCCGTCGCGCAGGCCGGTGAGGAAGGGGCCGATCACCGGGCCCAGCGTCCGGGTGTAGGGGAACTCGATGGTGTGCGTCGTCATCGGTGGTTCAGGCACTGCCGGAGTAGAACACATTCCATTTCTGGGCCACAAGTGGCCCCTCAGCGGTCGCCGAGCAGTAGGCGGACGGCCGACTCGAGTTCGGCGTTGACCGTGGTGGTGTCGTGCCATCCGTTGACCCAGCCGACGAGCCACCCGAACCACACCATCCGCAGGGTGCGCACCAGGCGGGCCTCCAGCTCGGGGCCGAGGTCGCCCATGGCGTTCGCCAGGACCCCGTCCATGGTGGCCATGAGCTCGATCTGGTGGTCCCGCACCGCGGGGTCCGGCGACGCGGAGGCGGTGACGAGCGCCGCGGTGCGGCGCGGCTCGAGCTCGGCGGCCCGCATGGCCCGCTGGAGCAGGTCGACGACGCGGTCGGCCGCGGAGTCGCCCACCGGGGGCCGGTGGGCGAAGCGCTGGGCCATCTCGCGCCACAACTCCAGCTGGCAGGCGACGAGCAGCTGGTCCTTGGAGCTGAAGTAACGGTAGATCGTGCCGAGCGCAACTTGGCCGCGGGTCGCGACGTCTCGCATCTGCACGGCGTCGTAGCCGCCCTCGGCGGCGAGTCTCATGGCGGCGTCGAGGACCCGGTCGCGTCGCGCGACCTGGTTGGGGGTCAGCGTGTCCCCGTCGACGCCCATCTCAGGGCTCGTCGCCGGGGGCGAGGGGCAACGAGCCCACCACCCGCTCTTGGGCCACCGCGGTGTCGTCGCGCACGAGGTCCAGGACTTCCCGGGCGACGTCGTCGGGCGAGAGCAGGCCCATGACCTGCTCGGCGGCGTACGCCCACTCGGCCCACCGGTCCCCGTCACCTGACTTGGGCAGCAGGGGCGTGTCGACGAGCCCGGGGAGCACTGCGTTGACGCGGATGTGTTCCTCGGCGAGTGGGGCGCACGCGCGGGTGAACATCGTCACGCCGGCTTTCGTGGCGGAGTAGATCGGGTCGGCGGTCAGCGGAAACAGGGCAGCCATCGATGCCGTGTTGACGATCGCGCCGCCACCGCGGCGGCGCAGCACGGGGATGGCGAGTCGGGTACCGACCACGACGCCCCCGAGGTTCACGTTCAGCACTCGCAAGAGCGTCTCGGGCGTGATCTCGGGCCAGAGCGGCTCGCCGCTCACCAGGCCCGCGTTGTTGTGGACGATGTCGACCCCGCCGTGCTCGGCTTCCGCGGCGGCGAACAGCGCCTCGAGTGAGCGCGGTTCGGTGACGTCGGTGCGGACCGACGACGCGTGCCCGCCGACGTCGTGCACGAGGCCGACCGTCTCGCTGGCCGCGGCGGCGTCGATGTCGGCCACCACGACCCTCGTGCCCGCCTGGGCGAACGCCAGCGCGGTGGCTCGGCCGATCCCCGACCCCGCACCGGTGACCACTGCCACCCTGTTTTCGAGTTCCACCGCGGCCATGCTCCCACGGGAACGAGAACAGGTTCCAGGGCGGGGGCGTACGCTCAGGGCCCATGGAGGAGTTTCGCGATGCCCCGGACTGCCCCCGGCTGGCCTTCGTCCACGCCGACGAGGTCCCCTGGACCGAGGTGATCGCCCAGCAGCACGGCGATGGTCGGGTCTCGGTCCATGAGAAGTTCCTCGAATGGACCCCCGAGCGGATGGTGGTCCTCGGCCGCTACGGCCCGGGCCTGGTCATCGAGCGTCACGGCCACGCCAGCGACAACCTCGTCTACGTCCTGGAGGGGGACCTCGACGTGGGCGGTCGGCCGTGTCCGGCCGGGACGCTCATCACGCTCGAGCGGGGCGCGGTGTTCGGCCCGCTCATCGCCGGCCCCGAGGGTTGCCTGCTGTTCGAGACCTGGGGCGCCGACGTGACCCCGGTCCCGGCCGACAAGGACGGCTACGCCCGAGTGCTCGCCGAGCGTGGCATCACCCGCCTGCCCAACCCGACGTTCGAGCGGCCGGCATCGGCCCCCGCCGGTGATCTCGGCACCGGGGATCGCTGGTCATAGGGGCGCGGGGCCGACCAGTTCGGCGATGGCGACACTGGCGCGTTCAAGTCGAGCCGCCGTCGCTTCGTAGACGTCCAGGGGCTCGCCGAGCGGGTCGGGGATCTCCTCGTCGCCCCGGCCGGCCACCGGGCCGGGTGGGCGCAGCGCCGCCACCCGAGCCGCCCACTCGCGCACCGGCTCGCCCGGCCGGCGGGAACCCGCGACGGCACCGAGGCGGGGCAGCTCGGCGAACAGGAACGTGCGCGTCGCGGCGTCGGGGTCGTGGGCGAGGACACCCCACACATGGCTCCTCGTCATCGCCAGCACCAGGTCGGCCCGCGCGACCAGCGTCCGGGTGAGCCGGCGGCTCCGATGCGCGGCGATGTCGAGTCCCCGCTCGCGCAGCACCGTCACGGCCGCCGCGGCCGGCGGCCCGGACCACGGCACCGTGCCCGCCGACTGCACCCGCGCGCCGACGCGGCGCGCGAGGAACTGCGCGTCGAGCAGCGCCTCGCCCATCGGTGAGCGCGCGATGTTGCCGGTGCAGACCACGAGCACGTCGAGCACGTCGGGAGCAGCGATGCCCCGATCGTATGGGCCGTACACTTTCGCCCGGCGAGAGGGGGACCGGTGCCGGGACGGCTTCCAGACGACGAGGTGATCGACGTCGACGGCCACGTGTGGGAGCCCGACGAGGTGTGGACCGAGCACCTCGACCCGGCCTTCCTGGACCGCCGGCCCCGCATCGTGGAGGACGACCGCCACACCACCCGCTACCTGATCGAGGATCGACTCATGCCGGTCGGGACGGGACGGGGGGCGTGGGCGCCGGAGGGCTTCCGCGAGGCCTCGCTGCACCGCCCGGGTGGGGTGGACCCAACCGCTCGCCTGAAGGACATGGACACCGACGGCATCGACGTGGCGGTCCTCTACGGCACCCTCGCGCTCGGCCTGTGGTCCATCCGGGACCTCGCCTTGCAAGTCGCCTGCTGCCGCGCCTTCAACGACTGGCTCGCCGAGTACTGCCGCGCCGACCCGTTCCGGCTGCGGCCCGCGGCGGCGCTGCCGCTCGCGTCGATCGACGCCGCGGTCCGCGAGGCGCAGCGGGCGGTCACCGAGCTCGGCGCGGTGGTCCTGACCGTCCACGGCGCCATCGTGGGACGCAACCTCGACGACCCGACGCTGTTCCCGCTCTATGAGGCCGCCGAGGGTCTCGACGTGGCCCTCGGGGTGCACGCCGGCGGCACGGGCCTGGGGGTTGACCGGTTCGTCGACCAGTACGCGATGGCGCACGCCTGCGTGTTCCCGATGGACATCATGTTGGGGACGACGGCGCTGCTCGGCGGCGGGGTGCTCGAGCGGTTCGGGCGTCTTCGCGTCGCGCTGCTCGAAGCCGGCTGCGGCTGGTTCCCCTCGTTCCTCGAGCGCCTCGACGAGCACTTCGAGAAGCGGCCGACCGAGATGCCGGGCCTGACTCGGCCACCGAGCGAGTTCGTCGCCGACGGCCGCGTTGTCATCTCGTGCGAGCCTGAGGAGCACGGGATCGCCTACGCCGCCGAGCGCCTCGGCCCGGGAGCGGTCGTGTACGCCTCCGACTACCCGCACTGGGACGCCGAGTTCCCCGGTTCCGTGGCCGCGATCCGCGACCGCGACGACCTGGAGCCGGCGACACGGCGCGCGATCCTGGGCGGCAACGCCCGCCGGCTTCTCCGGCCCCGACTCACCGCGCCGGTCGACGTGAGAGGGAGATGACATGACGCCGCGGACGCCGGTGACGAAGCTCGCCGAACCCGACCTCGGTGGCAACGCCCTCATCCCCAAAGACCGGTATCTGTCGAGGGAGTACCAGGAGCGGGAGCGTCAGCATCTCTGGCCCCGGGTCTGGAACCTGGTCGGGCCCACCTCCGACGTCGCCGACCCGGGCGACTACCTGGTGTTCGACCTCGGCGACGAGTCGGTGCTCGTGACGCGCGGCGGTGACGGTGTCCTGCGCGCCTTCCACAACGTCTGTCAGCATCGAGGTCGTCGGCTGCGCGAGGAGGGCTCGGGGCGCGCCGAGATGTTCCAGTGCCCGTATCACCGGTGGACCTACGACCCGGACGGTGCGCTCATCTCCGCCCCGGACGCCGACGACTTCCCGCAGGGCGACCCGACCGGCTGCATCGGGCTTCCCGAGGTGCGCTGTGCAACGTGGAACGGCTGGGTGTTCGTCAACCTCGACCCCGACGCGGAACCGCTCGAGGCGTTCCTCGGGCCGCTCGCCGAGCACCTCGACCCATACGACTTCGGGGCGCACTACCACCTCGTCGAGGACATCTCGATGGCGTGGGCGTGCAACTGGAAAGTCGGGGTCGACGCGTTCAACGAGGTGTACCACGTCCAGGGAATCCATCCCGAGCTGTTGTCGTTCACCGACGACGTCGACTGCCCGGTCGACATCCTCGGGAACCACAGCCGATTCATCTTCCGGGTCGGATACCCGAGTCCCCGCTGGACCGACGAGCTCGCCCACCGGGAGGGTTACACCGACCGCCACCAGCTTACCCAGATGATGCGCACGATCATGGAAGGCGCGGGGCTGAACCCCGCCGAGTTCGACGGTCGGCCACACGACGTGCGGCCGGCGCTGTTCCGGGCTCGTCGCGAGTTCGGTGAGCGCAACGGACTGGACTACGACGCGCTCGCCGACGAGCAGCTGACCGACGACTTCCACTACTTCATCTTCCCGAACATCACCTTGAACATCAGCGCCGACCATTTCTGGTTCTTCCGCCACCGTCCGCACGCCACCGATCCTGAGCGGATGTGGTGGGACTTTCAGACCTACGTCCGGCTCCCCGCGGGCGTCGATCCACCACCCCGACCGGAGCGAGTCGTGTGCACCTTCGGGGACGGCACGGAGCAGAAGCTGCATCTCGCCCTGCAACAAGACGCGGCGGCCGCCCCTCCGGTGCAGGCAGGGATGCGCTCGTCCGGGTTCACCGGCCTCTTCCTCGCCTATCAAGAGCGCCGCATCCGACACTTCCACCGGCTCCTCGACGAGTACGTCGGCTCGTGAGCGGCTACGTCCCGTCGCCCGCGCCGGCGACGTGCGACCCGGACACACGCGTGCCGTGGAGGTCCACGACCACCACCTGCTGCTCTGCAACGTCGGCGGCGAGCTCTACGCGATCGACGATGTCTGCACCCACGACCGGGGTCCACTCGGTGAGGGGCGGCTCCGCGGACCCACGATCGAAAGCCCGCGCCACGGGGCCCGCTTCGACGTGCGCGACGGCTCGGTCGTGACACCACCCGCGGTTCGGCCGCTGGCGACCTACCCGGTTCGGGTCGTCAACGGACGAGTCGAGCTCACCGTCGGGGAGCGGCCATGAGCGGGCCGCTCGACGGCATCCGGGTGGTGGAGCTCGGCGTCTGGGTCGCGGGACCGGCCGCGGGCGGCATCCTCGCCGACTGGGGCGCCGACGTGATCAAGATCGAGCCGCCGAGCGGCGACCCGGCCCGCGGGTTCCTCGCCATGCTCGGCGGCGACCTGCCGTTCAACCCGCCCTTCGAGCTCGACAATCGCTCCAAACGCAGCATCGTCGTCGACGCGACCCGCCCCGACGGCCAGGCAATCGCCCTCGAGCTGATCGAGCGAGCCGACGTGTTCCTCACCAACATCCGTCTCGACGCGCTCGAGCGTCTCGGCCTCGACGCGGCGACCCTCCACGCCCGCCGGCCCGGGCTCGTCTACGGCATCATCACCGGGTACGGCCTCGAAGGTCCCGAACGGAACCGGGCCGCGTACGACATCGGCGCCTTCTGGTCGCGGAGCGGGATCGCCCACCTCCTGACCGCCCCCGGACGCGAGCCCCCCTTCCAACGGGGCGGCATGGGCGACCACGGCGCGGGAATGGCTCTCGCCGCGGGGATCTGCGCCGCGCTCGTAGCGCGGGCCCGGACCGGCGAGGGCCAGGTCGTGGCAACCTCGCTGCTGCGCCACGGCATGTACACCGTGGGCTTCGATCTCAACACGGCGTTGCGCTTGGGGGTGTCGATCGGGACCTCGACTCACGCCACCATGGCCAACCCGGCGATCAATTGCTATCAGGACGCCGACGGGCGGTGGTTCTGGCTCATCGGACTCGAAGGCGACCGCCACTGGCCCGATCTGTGCCGCGCCGTCGGACGCCCCGAGTGGATCGAGGACGAGCGTTTCGCGACGGCCGCGGCGCGCCGAGCCCACATCGCCGAGCTCATCCCCGCCCTCGACGCGATCTTCGCCACCCGCACCCGGACCGATTGGGGTGTCGAGCTCGACCGGGAGGGGATGTGGTGGGCGCCCGTGCAGACGACCGAGGAGCTGCTCGGCGACGAGCAGGCCTGGGCCGGCGGTGGCTTCGTCGAGGTGCCCGACGGGGACGGCACGGCGACGATGATCAACTCGCCGGTCGACTACCTCGGCACGCCCGCCGCGCCGCGCGCCATGCCGCCCCTGCTCGGCCAGCACACCGACGAGATTCTCTCCGAGCTCGGGCGGGACGCGGACGCGATCGCTGCCCTCCGCGCCAGCGAGGTTGTGATCTAAACCGCGCACCCGCGGCGACGGGTTGGGTGGGCTTCCGTCACCGTCCTCGCGCCGACCAGGACGGCCACGCTTCGGGCTCACCCCATCCCGTGGCGTGCTCGGGCCACCGGGCGGGCGACAGACCGAGGGGCGAGGTCCCCACCTCGCGCCCGTACCAGAGCAAGTGCGTGCGTCGGGCGAAGCACCAGACGCCGCCCCGGCGCTCGTAGACGTCGCGGTACTGGATCGCCTGCACGATCCAGCGGCCGTCGATCTGCAGCTCGGCCCGGCAGTACACGACCCCGCGGGCATGGTCGGTGTCGTCGAGCTCGATGAGGTGGGTGCCGACGTTCAAGATGGTGACGGGAATGTCTCGCACCGCGTCGGCGAAGAAGGCACCCAAGGCGGCGCGTCCCTGCTGATCGCGCCCGACGCGCACATCCTCGACGAACAGTGCGGCGACCGCATCGAAGTCGCGCGCGTCCATCTGGACGGCGTAGCGGGCGACCAGCTGGCGGATCTCGTCGTGCGCGACGACCCGTTCGAGGGGCGCGAGCTCAGCCATCTGGTTCATCATCGCGCCGGGCCCGGTCCGCTATCCCGATCCCAGGTGCTCGCGCACGAGCCGTTCGGCTCGTGCCGTGTCCTCCTGGAGGAAGAAGTGACCGCCCTCGACGGTCACGAAGGGAGCGTGGGCTCGCTCGGCCTGGGCCGCGAACCATTCGACGGGCAGGTCGGACCGGGTCCCCGCCAGGACGACCGGGGAGGCTGAGAGCGACGCGAGATGCTGCCACGCTCCTCGCGCGCCTTGATCGTCCGTCGACACCTCGAAGATCGTGGCCTCCGCCTCGGGGGGGCACGCCAGCTCGACCTGCCCGTCTGGACGTTCGACGAAGCCCCAGCGAACGTAGGCGGCGAGCGCTTCGGGCGCGAGCGCGTCCAAGGGTGGTCGGCTCCCATACGACGCGAGCACCTCCGCCCGGTTGGGCCACACGGCGCGGCGCTTGCGGGCGATCGTCGCCATGTAGTTCCCGCCTCCGTCGCCCGCCGTGGGGCGCGGCGGTGGGCGATGGACCTCGTCGATCGCGACCGCCTCGCAGAACAGGACCTTGCGCATCGCCCCCGGCCGGGCCGCGTCGAGCAGGGAGCACACGCCGCCGCCCAGCGACTCACCGAGCGCCGACCACCGCTCGACGCCGAGCGCGTCGAGGACGGCCAGCACGTCGCTGGCCAGCCGCTCGAACGCGTAGTCGCCCGGCGGGTGAGCGGGGACGTCGGTGCCACCGTGGGCTCGGAGGTCAACGCCGATCGGGCGGAACCGGTCCCGCAGCCGTCGGGCCAGCGGGTCGAAGAGCCCGGCGCAGAAGCCGTTGGGGTGCAATAGCAGCAGCGGCTCTCCGGTGCCGCCCCAGTCGAGTGCGGCGACCCGGAGCCCGTCGTGCTCGACGGTCTCGAGGGTGGGCTCGGTGACCAGGCTTCTACGCGGCCGGCTCGTCGGCCAGGATCCGGCCGAGCGCCAGGAGCTGCGGTGTCGTCCCCCCGAGGGTGAGCTCGAGCTGCTTGGCGAGCAGGAAGTAGCGGTGCAGCGGGTAGTCACGGTCGACGCCCATGCCGCCGTGCAGGTGCTGCGCGGCGTGCACGACCCGCTGACCGCCTTCGGCCGCCCAGAACTTGGCGACGGCGACCTCGGCCGCCGCGGGCAGTTCCTCGGCGAGACGCCAGATCGCCTGCCAGGCGGTGAGGCGGATGGCTTCGGTGTCGATGTAGGCGTCCGCCGCTCGCTGCCCGACCGCCTGGAAGGTGGCGATGGGGCGGCCGAACTGCTCGCGGGTCTTGGTGTACTCGGCGGTCATGCGGACCGCCTCCTCGCAGATGCCGATCGCGAGGGCACACAGGGCGGCCGTGGCCCGCTCCACCGTCCAGTCGAGCACGTCGGCGCCGCCGTCGGGACCGCCGAGGAGGTCGTCGACTCGCACCCGCGCCCCGTTGAGGCGCAGGAGCGCTTCGGGGTGGCCGCTCGTGGTGCGCTGGCGCTCGCGGCTGACTCCCGCGGCGTTCATGGGGACCAGCGCCACGATGACGTGGCCGTCGTCGGCGGTGGCGGGGACGAGCGCACCCTCGGCGAGCATCCCGTCGGGTACGCAGATCTTCTCGCCGTCGAGGACCCACCCGTCGCCGTCCCGGCGGGCCGTCGTGGTCGGCTGGCGCGGGTCGGCCCCGACCTCGACCAGCGCGGCGGTCAGCAGGCGGTCGCCGACGACAACGCCGGGCAGCAAGGCCTGGCGTTGCTCGTCGCTCCCGAAACGGGCGACGGGCAACACGCCGAGCACGACGGTCGAGAGGTACGGGACCGGCGCGACGGTGCGGCCGATCTGCTCCAGCACGACCGCCGCCTCGAGCAGCCCGTAGCCGCCGCCGCCCTGCGCCTCGGGGACCGCGATGCCGAGCAGCCCCGCGTCGGCGAGCTTGGCCCACAGCTCGCGATCGAAGTTGTCCTCGCCCGCCTCGATCTCCTTGAGCCGCTCGGGGGTCACCTCGGCTTCGAGGATCTGACGCGCGAGTCCCTGGAGGTCTTGCTGCTCCTCGTTGAACGCGAAGTCCATGCTGCTCCTAGCGGGGTGCGAGCGGCATGCCGAGACCGAACACCGCGATCAGGTCGCGCTGGATCTCGTTGGTGCCGCCACCGAACGTGAGGATGATGAGCCCTCGGTACGAGTGCTCGAGGCGCGACTGGAGGAGCGCGCCGGGGGCGTCGTCCTTCAGGTACGCACGCTGGCCGAGGATCTCCATCAGGAGCCGGAACGCCTCGAGGTAGAACTCCGTGCCGAACACCTTGGTCGCCGACGCATCCGCGGGCTTGAGCTCGCCCTGGGTGGACGCCCAGGCGATCTTCCAGTTGATGAGGCGGAGGAACTCCAAGCGGGCGTGCACGCGAGCGAGGCTCAGCTGCACCCATTCCTGGTCGATGACCCGCTCACCGCTCGGCAGGCGCGTCTGCTGGGCCCAGGCCCGCACGTCGGTCAGCGCCCGCTCGACCATCCCCGATGAGCACAGCGTCACCCGCTCGTGGTTGAGCTGGTTGGTGATCAGCTTCCAGCCCTCGTTCTCCTCCCCGACTCGGCAGGAGGCCGGGACCCGCACGTCCTCGTAGAACACCTGGGCGATGTCCGATTCCCCCATGAGGTGGATCGGCAGCACCTTGATGCCCGGGGTGTCCATCGGGACGATGAACAGCGAGATGCCCTTGTGCTTCTTGACGTTGGGGTCGGTCCGGACCGCCAGCCAGACGAAGTCGGCTCCGCTGGCCAGGCTCGTCCACATCTTCTGGCCGTTGATCAGGTACTCGTCCCCGTCGCGCTCGGCCTTCGTCGTCAAGGCGGCAAGGTCGGTGCCGGCGCCGGGCTCGGAGTAACCGATGCAGAAATGGACCTCGCCCTTGAGGATCTTCGGCAAGAAGAACGATTTCTGCTCGTCGGTCCCAAACCGCATGATCGTCGGGCCGACCGTGCTGATGGTGAGCATCGGGACCGGGGCCCCGGCCCGCATCGACTCGTCGAACCAGATGAACTGCTCGACCGCCGTGAACCCGCGCCCACCCCACTCCTTCGGCCAGCCCACGCCGAGCCAGCCGTCCTCGCCCATCTGGCGCACCATCTGTCGGTTGGCGTCGCCCACCCCACCGGAGCCGGTGAGCTTGGCGCGCACCTCGGGCGTCAGAAGGCGGTCGTAGTAGGCGCGAACCTCCTGGCGGAGTCGCTCTTGTTCCTCGGTGAGCCCGATGTACACGCGCCGCACCTCCTGCGCCGGGGCTGAACGAGAACACGTTACAGAGATGGCCGGTAGCCCCGCCATTCTCGTCTCGGGCCCGCCGGCTGCGCCGCCTGACCGGGTCGGCGACTCCGCCCAACGGCTCCACGTCGCGTCGCCGGCCGAGATCCGCCGGCTCGCCGCGCACCGCCCCGTCGCGGTGTGCGACTCGACGGGCATGGATCGGCCTTACACGTCGCCCATCATGAGGTCGGACAGGCCGGTGCGCATGCCCGCGGTGAACCCCCCATCGACCACGAGGGCGTGACCGGTCACGAACGACGCGTCATCCGACGCCAGGAACAGCGTGGCCGCCGCGATCTCATCGGGTCGACCGAATCGCCCCAGCTTGTGCTCCTCGCGGTATCGGTCGCGGTACTGGCCCATGAACTCGGAGCCCATCACAGCCTCGAACATCGGGGTCTCGATGAACCCCGGGCAGACGCAATTGACCCGGATCCCGAGGCGTCCGTAGTCGATCGCCATGTTCTTGGTGAGCAGCACCACGGCCCCTTTCGAGGCGTTGTACGCGCTGCCGCCCTCGGTGCCCTCGATCCCCTCGACGCTCGCGAAGTTCACGATGCTGCCCGAGCGCTGGTGGACCATGTGGCGCAGCGCGTGCTTGCACACGAGGAAGGTGCCGGTCAGGTTGACGCGGACAACCCGGGCCCACTCGTCCGCGTCGAGGAGGTGCACTGGGCCGCCCCCCGCCACCCCCGCGCAGTTCACGACGACGTCGAGGCGGCCGAGCGATTCGGCCACACCGTCGAGGACGGTCGACACCGCGGCTTCGTCGGCGACGTCGAGGAGGTACTCATGCTCAACCGGCGCACCGCCGGTGAGGTCACAGCCGACGACGACCGCGCCCTCGTCGGCGAAGCGGCGGGCACACGCGGCGCCGAGGCCCGAGGCGGCGCCGGTGATCACCGCCACCCGTCCCGCCAAGCGCCCGTCTCGCTCCACGGTCCCCCTGCTCCCTCTGGCCTGTACAACTGTATAGTTGTTGTTCAGTTGTACACCGCCCTTCGCACCGAGCCCACCGCCGCTACCTCCGAGCGGATTTTGCGCGCCGCCGAGGGGTGCGTGCGTCGCTGGGGTATCCGCCACGTGTCGATGAGCGACGTCGCGACGCAAGCCGGCGTGTCCCGCGGCTCGGTCTACCGCTACTTCTCGGACCGGGACGCCCTCGTCCAGGCGGTCCTCGAGCGGGTCGCCGAGGCCCACGTCGCCGAGGCGGAACCGGCGGTTCGCCGGCGCCGCTCCCTCGCCGGCAAGGTCGCGGAGGCCGCGGTCTTCATCCGGCACCTCGCCGACGACGAACGCCGACTCGGGCTCCGGGAGCACCCGGGCGAGCCGGCGCTGGCGACCCTCCAGCTGGCGGCCAGTCCGGCCATGTTCGCCCGGTGGGTCGACTTCTGGATTCCCTTCCTCGACGCCGCCCGAGCCGAGGGCGAGGTTCGAGCCGACCTGGACGTGCGTCAGGCTTCGGAGTGGATCATGCGGATCCTGATCTCGCTGGTGACCGTGCCGTCGACCACCGTTGACCTCGACGATCCGGCGCAGCTGCGCCGCTTCATCGAGAGCTACCTGGTCCGCGGCTTTCGCAACTGACACAGGAGGATCCCGGCCTTGAAGTTCGCGCTGTTCTACGAGATCCCGGTGCCGAAACCCTGGACGCCCGACAAGGAGCACCAGGCGTACAAGAACACGCTGGAGCAGGCAATCCTCGGCGACCAGGTTGGCTTTCACGCCTTCTGGACGGTCGAGCACCACTTCCTCGAGGAGTACTCACACTGCTCGAACCCCGAGGTGCTCTACGGAGCTGTCGCGGCCCGCACGAAGAACATCCGCATCGGTTACGGCGTGCGGCTGCTCCCCCAGCCGTACAACCACCCGATCCGCTCCGCGGAGTCGGCCGCGGTGCTCGACTTGATCTCAGACGGCCGCGTCGACTTCGGCACGGGACGCTCGTCGACGCGCGCCGAGCTGGAGGGCTTCGACCTCGACCCGAGCAAGACCCGCGCGATGTGGCGCGAGGCACTCCAGCACATCGTCGGCGCCTGGACCGAGGACGAGTACCAAGCCGACGGCGAGTTCTGGCACATGGGCGCGCCGCGGCGCGTGCTGCCCAAGCCGCTCCAGAAGCCGCACCCGCCGATCTTCGGCGCGACCAGCAGCCTCGACGGGCACCGCGAGGTCGGCAAGCAAGGGATCGGCCTGTGCTCGTTCACGGTCGGCTTGCCCCCCGAGGAACTCGTCAAGAACATCTCGGCCTACCGGGAAGGTCAGCGTGAGTGCACCGAGCCGGTCGGCAAGTTCAAGAACGAGACGGCCGCGACCTTCACGATGGTGCACTGCGCACCCACAAAGCAGGAAGCGTACGAGGTCGCGAAGAACTCCTTCGAGTGGTATCCAAAGACCGGCGGCGGCCTCATCGCCTCCGTGGCGGAGTGGATGGAGGAGACGAAGCAGGAGCTCGGCACCTACCAGTACGCCGCAGCACCGCTCCAGCATCGACGCGACGGTGCGTTCGAACATCTGAACTTCGATTACATCCACAGCGCGGGGGCGGGGGTCGTCGGCGACCCCGACGAATGCATCGAAACCTGCAAGCGTTACGAGGCCGCCGGCTGCGACCTCCTCCTGTGCCTGGTCAACCCGTACGACATCCCGCATGACAAGGTCATGCAGTCGATCGAGCTGTTCGGGAAACACGTGATCCCCGAGTTCGAGAAGGAGAAGGCCACTACGGCCACCTGATCATGAGCCTCGACACCATCGACCTTACGAACCAGGACGCCTTCGTGAACGGCGTCCCCCACGAGTGGTTCGCCACCCTGCGCCGCGAGGCGCCCATCTTCTGGCATCCCGAGCCCGACGGCGGGCCCGGGTTCTGGTGCCTGACCCGGTACGACGACGTCGTGACCGTGAACCGCGACAACCAGACCTACTCGTCAGCGCGCGGCGCGGTGTTCATGTGGGACCTCCCGCCCGACGGCCTCGAGCAGCAGCGGCTCATGATGCTGAACATGGACCCGCCGATGCACACCCGCTACCGGCGCCTGGTCAACAAGGGCTTCACGCCGCGGATGATGACGCAGCTGGAGCAGACGGCCCGCGAGCGGACCCGCGCGATCCTCGACAAGGTGGCCCCGCGGGGCGAATGCGACTTCGTGACCGACGTCGCGGCCGAGCTGCCGCTGCAGGTCATCGCCGACATCCTGGGTGTCCCCCAGGGCGACCGGCACAAGATGTTCGACTGGTCGAACCGCATGGTGGGCTCCGAGGATCCTGAGTACGCAGTGAGTGAGGCAGAGGCTCAGGTGGCTTCGATGGAGCTCTTCGCGTACGCCGCGCAGCTCTCCGAGACCAAGCGGGCCCAACCGGGCGCCGATCTGATCAGCGTCCTCAGCGACGCCGAGGTCGACGGAGAGCAGCTCTCCCAGCTCGAGATCGACCTCTTCTTCATGCTCCTCACCGTGGCGGGGAACGAGACCACCCGAAACCAGATCTCCCATGGCCTCCTGGCCCTGCTCGAGAACCCCGACCAGCTCGCCTTGCTCCGGGCCCGGCCCGACCTGTTGCCCGGCGCAATCGAGGAGATGCTGCGGTACGCCAGCCCGGTCATGCACTTCCGTCGCACCGCCACCCGCGACCTGACCCTCGGCGACACTGCGATCGCCGAAGGCGACAAAGTCGTCATCTGGTACGTGTCGGCGAACCGGGACGAGGCCGTCTTCGAGGACCCGATGCGGTTCAACATCGAGCGCACCCCGAACGATCACGTGGCCTTCGGCGGCGGCGGTCCCCATTTCTGCCTGGGTGCCAACCTGGCCCGGCTGGAGATCCGGCTGCTCTTCGAGGAGATGCTCGCCCGCTGGCCCAACCTCGAGCTTGCCGGCGAGCCCCAGCGGCTGCGGTCCAACTTCATCAACGGCATGAAGCACATCCCGCTCAAGTTCTCGACTGCAGGCTGAGGCCGACCCGACGAACCGCCGGCGGGCGTCGCCGGCGCGCTCATGGGGCGCCGATTCGTGGCTCGCTCACGGCAGGTTCGGTGGTGTGGGCAGGCGTTCGATCTGTGCGGCGAGAAACGCGTCGGGGTCCGCGCCGCGCCGCGCGATGCGCTCGCGGATCGGTTCAGGATGGGTGAGGACGAGGAACCGCTCGGTCTCGATCGCGTCACAGACGAGTCGGCCCGGCACGTCGGGAGTGACGGGCTCCTCCAGAGGCATCTCCTGGATCCACTGGCGCGGGTCCTGCACCCCGCCGATGCGCGCCGTGTCGCCCATGTTCGACGAGACCAGCCCGGGGCAGAGCACCGAGACCCCGACGCCGAGGGGGCGCAAGTAGAGAGCGAGCCCTTCGCTGAGGCCGACCACGCCGAACTTCGCGGTGATGTAGGGGATGGTGTCCCAGGCGTAGCCGTAGAGACCCGCGACCGAGGCGGTGTTCACGACCCAGCCACGCCCCCGGTGACGGAGGTGCGGCACGAACGCCCGGATGCCGCGGATCACCCCCACCAGGTTGATCTGCAAGATCCAGTCCCACTCCTCCATCGAGAGCGTGTCGGGAGGCCCGAGGAGCGCCACCCCGGCGTTGTTCATGACCACGTCCACGTGTCCGAACGCATCGAGCACCTCGTCGCGGAGGGCTTCGACGTCGGCGTCGCTCGAGACGTCGCAGTGGACCGGCAGCGCCCGGACTCCGAGCTCCTCAAGTGCCGCTGCGCTCTCGGCGAGCCGGGTGTCGTTGACGTCGGCGAGCGCCACCGCCGTGGCGCCGCGGCGCGCCAACTCCAGTACGGCGCCCGTCCGATGCCGCTCGCGCCGCCGGTCACGACGGCGTGCGTTCCGATCAGGTCCATCAGTCCCCTTCCACGAGCAGCTCCCAGCCGGGCTGGTCGCGGTACATCGGCTCGGCGAACGCCGAGAAGTCCGCCCCGCTCCGTAGCGACTGGCCGCCGTCGACGCCGAGGCACTGCCCGGTGATCCAGCCGGACTCGGGTCCGATCAGGAAGCGGGTCAGCGCCGCGACGTCCTCGACCGTGCCGACCCGGTGCAGCGGGATGTTCTCGAGGTAGCTGTCGAGCACCGGCCCGCCGGAGGTGATCCCCTCCATGAGCTCGTTGGCGATGATGCCGGGCCGCACCGCGTTGACGCGCACCCGCGCCGAACCCAGCTCGTCGGCCGCGACTCGGACCACCATCTCCAGACCCGCTTTGGCGGCGCCATAGGCGCCGAGGAACCGGAACGTGTCGAGCCCGGCGTGGGACGAAACCCCGACGAAGGAACCTCCGCCACCGTCGGCCAGCCGAGGTGCGGCGTGCTTGAGGGTCAAGAAGGTGCCGATGACGTTCAAGTCGAGGGTGGCGCGCACCGCCTCGACGTCGGCCAGGACCAGCGGCCCCATGTGGAGCGAGCCACCCGCGGAGGCCACCACGCCGTGCAGGCCGCCCGCCAGCTCCGACGCCTTCGCCACAACGGTTCGGACCTGCTCCTCGTCGGTCACGTCGCCCGGGACGGTCTGCACCGCGGCACCCGACGCGGCGACCCGCCGCAGACGCTCCGCCGCGGCGTCGAGCTTCTCGGGGGTCCGGCCACAGATCGTCACCGACGCCCCGTCGCGTACGAGCGCGGCCGCACATCCCTCGCCGATCCCGCTACCCCCTCCCGTCACTAGCGCTCCGTATCCGTCCAGCGCGCCCATCGGCACCTCCGTGTTGTGCTGCGCCCCGGCGATGGGACGGCATAGGTTCTCACCCGTGCCCCACACGACGCAGCCCGACGCCCTCGAGACCCGATGAAACTCGGCCTCCAGCTCGGCTACTGGGGCGCCGACCCGCCCGCGGGAGCCCAGGACCTGGTCCTCGAGGCCGAGCGGCTCGGCTACGACTCGGTGTGGACGGCCGAGTCCTGGGGCTCGGACGCGCTCACGCCGCTCGCCTGGTGGGGATCTCGGACCAGCAGAATCCGTCTCGGGACGGACCTCATCCAGCTCTCGGCCCGCCAACCCGCGGCGACCGCCATGGCCGCGCTGACCCTGGATCATCTCTCGGGTGGCCGGTTCGTGCTCGGGCTCGGCGTCTCGGGCCCCCAGGTCGTCGAGGGCTGGTACGGGATGCCGTTCCCGAAGCCGCTGGCCCGCACCCGCGAGTACGTGGCGATCATCCGGCAGGTCTTGGCCCGCGAGGAGCGGGTGACGAGCCCCGGTCCCCACTACCCACTCCCCCATCCCGGAGGGCTCGGTCTCGGGAAGCCGCTGCGCTCGATCGTGCATCCGCTGCGCGCCGACGTGCCCATCATCCTCGGCGCCGAGGGACCCAAGAACGTCGCGCTGGCCGCGGAGATCGCGGATGGCTGGTTCCCGATCTTCTACTCGGCCCAGCATGAGCAGATGTACCTCGACTCGCTCCAGGAAGGCTGGGCCCGCCCCGGCGCCCGGCGCGCGCCGGAAGACTTCGAGATCCTCCCGACCGTGACCGTCGTACTCAATCCCGACGTCGAGCAGGCGGCCGACGCGATCAAGCCAGCCGTCGCGCTGTACGTCGGTGGGATGGGAGCCCGGGAGATGAACTTCCACTTCGACGTGTTCTGCCGACTCGGGTACGAGGCCGAGGCGACGACCATCCAGCAGCTCTATCTGGACGGCCATCACCAAGAAGCCATCGCGGCCGTGCCGCGCCGGATGGTCGAGGAGATCGCGCTCATCGGGCCCCGCGAGAAGATCCGCGACGAGCTGGAGGCATGGAAGGAATCGCACGTCACCACGATGCTCATTGGTGCCCACGACCCGACGGTGGTGCGCGCCATGGCCGAGCTCGTCCTGTGAGACGGCGCGCGTCGACGACACCGTCGCGGTGAGCGACCGACCGCTCGTCGCGCTGTTCGTCACCTGTCTGGTCGATCAGCTTGCCCCCGCCACCGGGCAGGCCGCGTGCCGCCTGCTCGAAGCGGCGGGCTGTGACGTCGAGTTCCCGAGCGCGCAGACCTGCTGCGGTCAGCCCGCCTTCAACTCGGGTTTTCCTGGCGACGCGCGGCGCCTGGCGCGACACTTCGCCGACGTGTTCGAGTCCTGCGAGACCATCGTCGCTCCATCCGGCTCGTGCACCGCGATGGTCCGCGCCTACTACCCGTCATTGTTCGAAGGGCCCGAACGAGCCCGGTTCGAGGCGATCGCCGCCAAGACCTACGAACTCACCGAGTTCCTCGTCGACGTGCGCTCGCAACCCGACCTCGGTGCGCGCGTCCACCGGCCGGTGAGCTACCACGCCTCCTGCCACTTGCTCCGAGAGCTGGGGGTGCGCGACGCGCCGCGCCGCCTCCTCGACACGGCCGGGGTCGACCTCGTCGAGCTGGCGGACGCGGAGCGTTGCTGCGGATTTGGCGGGACGTTCTCGGTCATGCATCCCGAGATCGGCGTCCCGATGGCGGACGAGAAACTGGACCAGGCCGTGACGGCCGGCGCCGGATGTCTCGTGGCGTGCGACACCGGCTGTCTGGCCCACCTCGCGGGCCGGGCCCGGGCCCGGGGCCTGGACCTCGAGGTCACGCACGTCGCCGACGTCATCGCCGCAGGCCTGGCGTGAAGGTCTCCTCGTCGGACCTCGCCCGGCACCGCCGGGCTGGCGATCCCCTTCCCCCACTCCGGGCCCGCGTCGAGGCGACCCGCGACGATCTCGAGCTGCGGGGTGCGCTCGGCGTCATGGCCGAGCGCTTCAACGGGGCCCGCGAGGAAGCGCTCGCCGAGCCCGGCATGGCCGACCTCAAGGCTCGCGGCATCGCGATCCGGGCCCACGGCGTCACGGACCTGCGGGCCAACCTCCAACGGTTCGAGGAGTCCCTCCGGGCGCTCGGCGTCCACGTTCACCACGCCCGGACCGGGGCGGACGCCGCGGCCACCATCGGAGACATCGCGGTCGCGGCGAACGCGCATCGGGTCGTCAAGTCCAAGTCGATGGCAACCGAGGAGATCCACCTCAACGACCATCTCGAGAGCCGTGGCGTCGAGGTCATCGAGACCGACCTCGGCGAGTGGATCGTCCAGCAGGCCCACGAACGCCCGAGCCACATCATCGCGCCAGCCGTCCACAAGACCCGCCCCCAGGTGACCAAGCTGTTCTCGGGTCTCGCCGGACACGAGCTTGAGGACCGGCGCGAGGAATTGTGCGCGTACGCGCAGACCCGGCTCCGCGACGCCTTCCTCACCGCCGACCTCGGAGTGTCGGGGGCCAACTTCGGCTGTGCGGACACGGGCACGCTGGTCCTGGTCACCAACGAAGGCAACGGCCGCCTCACGACGTCGTGGCCCCGAGTCCACGTGGCGCTCATGCCGGTCGACAAGGTGATCGCCCATTTCGACGACCTCGCCACCATGGTGCCGCTCCTGGTGCGCCACGCCACCGGCCAGAAGCTCACCTCGTACGTCACGATGATCCACGGGCCGCGCCGGGCCGGTGAACTCGACGGTCCCGAGGAGCTTCACGTCGTCCTGCTCGACGGTGGCCGCACTGCGCTGCTCGGGACGCAGTTCGAAGAGATGCTGCGCTGCATCCGCTGCGGCGCGTGCCTCAATGTCTGCCCGGTCTACGCCACGATCGGTGGCCACGCGTACGGCGGCGTCTACCCAGGGCCGATGGGCGCGGTGCTGACCCCGCTGCTGTCCTCGGGCCGGGAGGGATCGGAGCTCCCCGGGGCCACGAGCCTCTGCGGCGCGTGCTCGGAGGTCTGCCCGGTCGGGATCCCGCTGCACGATCTGCTCGTCGAGCTCCGCGCCGTGCCGGGCTCGGCCGAGCGGTCGCGTCGTCGCACCGTGTTCTTCGCGCTCTGGAGCCGGGCGTGGGCGGTACCGGCGGTGTACCGATGGTCGACCCGCCTCGCGAACCTCGCGCGTCGCCATCCCCGCCTGACGCGCCGCCTGCCGGTGGCGCGGGCCTGGTGCGACGGACGGGCGCTTCCCGACCCGGTGTCGGCGACCTTCCATGCCTGGTGGCGCAGTGAGCGCTCGACCGGCTGAGGCCGACCTCGAGCGGCGCTTCGCCGACGAGCTGCGCCGCGCCGACGGCGTGGCGCATCCCGGGGCCGACGCGGGCCCGCTGGCGTGCTCCCTGCTCCCCGACCGGTCGGCGGCGGCGGCCGTCGACGACGATCCCGAGCTCGAGGACGTCGCCCAGGCCCTCGCCGACGCCGGGCACGACGTGCTGCGCCCCGCCGACGCCGACTACCGCGCGCGCCTACCCACCGCGGGGCTCGGAGTGACCCGCTGTGTCGCCGCGATCGCCGACACCGGGACCCTGCTGCTCGTCTTTGACCGCGCGCATCCCCGCAGCACCAGCCTCCTGCCGCGGATCCACCTCGCCGTGCTGCATCCGGGCGACTTCGTCCCAACCCTCGCCGACGCGCTCGCCCGGATCCCGTCCCCACCACCCAGCGCGGTGACGTTCGTGACCGGGCCGAGCCGGTCGGCTGACATCGAGCAGATCCTCACCCTCGGGGTGCACGGACCCGCCCAGGTCCACGCCGCCGTCCCCTGACCGCCGACACCGCCCGCGGGTTGCGCCACACTGAGCCCATGGAGCTAGGACCGATCGGGATTTGGAGCGCGGCCTTGCGCTACGGCGACCGCGGCGAGGCCGGTGCCGCCGCCCGCGAGCTCGAGGAGCTCGGGTTCGGGACGCTGTGGGTGCCGGGCGGGGCCGGCGGCGACATCTTCAGTGCCGTCGGCGCCCTGTTGGAGGCGACAACCCGCGTCACCGTCGCGACCGGGATCGTGAACCTGTGGATGCACACCGCGGCGGAGACCGCCGCCGAGCACGCTCGCCTCACCCGGGCCCATCCCGACCGCTTCCTGCTCGGGCTCGGGGTCAGCCACGCACCACTCGTCGACGCGCAAGCTCCCGGCCGCTACCGAGCCCCCCTCGCGGCGATGAGCCAATACCTCGACGAGCTGGACGCCGCCGTTCCACCCGTCCCCACCCCCGAACGCGCCCTGGCGGCGCTCGGGCCTCGAATGCTCGGGATGGCCCGCGACCGCAGCCGCGGCGCGCATCCGTATCTCGTGACCCCCGACCACACCCACCAGGCCCGTGCCGTGCTCGGCGACGGCCCCCTCCTGGCCCCCGAGCAGGCGGTGGTGCTCGACGCCGACGCGACGACCGCTCGCGAGGTCGCCCGCGCCCACCTCGCCATCTACCTGGGACTCCCGAACTACGTGAACAACCTGCGGCGCCTGGGCTTCGACGAACCGGACGTGCAGGACGGCGGCAGCGACCGTCTCGTGGACGGCCTCGTGGCCTGGGGCGACGAGACGGCGATCGCCCAGCGGGTCGCGGACCATCGCGCGGCCGGCGCGGACCATGTCTGCCTGCAGGTCCTGAGCACCGACCTGCGCGCGCTCAACCGGCCGGCGTGGCGAGCCCTGGCCGGCGCACTGGTGAGCTGACCGCGCCCGCGGGCGCCCCGACGGTCAGCCCCAGACGATCGGGAGCTGGCCCGCCTGGCGGATGCCGGGGGACCATTGGATCTCGGCGCCCTCCGCGATTCGGTACTCCGGGATGCGGCGATGCCATTCGTCGAGCGCGACCCGCAGCTCGAGCCGGGCGAGGTGCGAACCGAGGCAGCGATGCGGCCCGGCTCCGAAGGCGAGGTGGCGGTTCCCCTCTCGGGCGAAGTCCACCCGCTGCCCTTCGGGGAACTCGTCGTCCAGGTTGGCGGCGCCGATCATGATCACGGCATCGTCGCCGGCGCGCATCGTGACGCCCGCCAGCTCGTGGTCCTGCTTCACGTTGCGCACGACGACCATCACCGGGGTCTCCCAGCGCAGCAGCTCCTCCACTGCCCCGGCGATCACGTCCGGCGCGTCGACGAGCTGTTGGCGCTGCGCCGGGTGGCGGGACAGGTAGGCGAGCTCGCAGTCGAGGGTCGCGGTGACGGTGTCGAGCCCGCCGAGGAGCATCAGGTGGCAGATGCCCAGCTGCTCCGCACGGGAGAGCGGCCGGCCGTCGACCTCCCCCAGCGCGATGCGGCTGAGCAGACCGTCGACGGGGGTTAGATGCGCAACGTCGAGCGCGGTTTCGAAGTACGCCGCGATGTCATGGCCGACCCGGTCACGAATCGCGGCTGCCGCCTCGAAGTCGGCGGGGTCGACGTCGGGGCGGATGGTTTCGTCCCGCCAGCGCAGGAAGGTCGACAGGTCCGAGCGGGGCAAGCCCATGAAGCGCAGGAAGATCGAGGAGGGCAGCGGGGTCGCGAACTCCTCGTGGAAGTCGCAGCCGCCGCGCTCGACGAACCCGTCGATCAGCGTGTTGACGACCACGCGCGCGTCAGCCTCGAGCTCGCCGACCCGCTTCGGCGAGAACTCGGGGTCGAGGAACCGCCGGTACCGGGCGTGGTCGGGGGGATCGATCTGAAGTGGGATGAGCGGTTGCTCCTGGCCGATCGCGACGGCGTCACCCGCCGACGAGAAGACCTCGGGGTGGCGCAGCGCCCAGATCGCCTCGGCGTAGCCGGCCACGTAGACGGTCGGGGTACCGGCCAGACCCGGTGCTCGGAGCACCGGTGCGCCCGAGCGCATCCGGTCGTACACGTCCTGAGGCGCCGCGGCGGTGCGGGGATTGAAGAGCAAGACGGACGGATCGATGGTGTCGGACGCGGTCAACGGTCCTCCCGGGAAGTTGCGATGGTGGAGCTCGACGGGTCGCCACAGACGCCGCACCGCACGAAGCGCCACAGGTGGGCGGCCTCGTCCAGCGGCTCGGCGCGTCCCACCACGACTTCGTGGATGCCGTCGAGGACGAGCGTGAAGGTCAGGCGCGCGTCGCGGTGCGGGTCGTCCGAACTGACGACACCCTCCGCTGCCCCGGCTGCGAGCTCGTCGGCGAAGACGTCGATGATCGGGGCGAGGGCGGCGGCCAGCTCGTCGGGGCGGTTCTCGCTCAGGCGACGGTGTTCGCGGATCAGCACGCCGGCATACCCGAGCGCGCCGGGGAGGGTGAGGAGCTCGAAGACGCTCATCACGTACGCGCGCAGACGCGCTGGGCGCTCGGGGTGCGTGTCGACCCGTTCGCGCAGGATCGTCGCGCCGAGGCGGCTGTCTTCTTCGAGGAGCGCGACGAGCAGGTCGTCCTTGCTGGCGAAGTACCGGTAGAAGATCTTCAGCGACACCCCGGCCCGCCCCGCGACCTGGGACACCGTGAACCCGGCGCTGCCGGTCTCGTTCGCCAGGTCGCGCGCGGCCGATACCAAGCGGTCGAGTCGATCCACGGACCGGGCCCGAGCCGTCTCGAGAGACCGGGCGAGGGCCCGCTCCCGCCAGGCATCGACAGTTGCCGTATCGGAGAACGCCATTCCCCCCAAGTATGGCACGGGCGAAGGAGGAAGGGCGTCTGAACAGCCGGGCGGCCGGGCGGGGATCTTGAGGCCCGGGGGGTCCCGGCCCGACCGCCTCGGGAACCGCTCGGCAGTTAGCCCCGGGGGGCTCGGGGCATGCTGAGGCCGGCCATCTGGATGATCTCGCGCTGGACCTCATTCACCCCGCCCCCGAACGTACCGACGGGGGCTTGGCGGTACGCCTGCTCGAGTTGTCCGTGCAGGGCGGCGGCTGGGCTGTCCCCGACCAGGTAGCCGCTCGACCCGAGGACGTCCATGAGGAGGCGCAGGCAGCGGATCTGCTCCTCGGTGGCGAGCACTTTCATCGCCGACGCGTTGGCCGGGTTCAGGGCGCCGGCTTCCAAGTCGCTCGCCACCCGCCAGTTCGCGAGCTTCAACGCCTCGGTCACTGCGTAGACGCGAGCGAGGGACACCTGCACCCATTGCTGGTCGATGACGCGTCGCCCGCCCGCCAGTCGGGTCGCCTGCGCCCAGGCCCGCACCGCGTGCAGGTGCCGGTCGAGTCGACCGGCGGGGGCGAGCGCGACCCGCTCGTGGTTCAACTGGCGGGTGATGAGCTTCCAACCCTCGTTCGCGTTGCCCACCAGGTTCGAGGCCGGCACGCGCACGTCTTCGTAGAACGTCGCGTTGGTGTGGCCGCCGCCGAGAACCCAGATCGGCGCATGTTTGAAGCCAGGTGAGCCGGTCGGCACGAGGATGATCGAGATGCCCTTGTGCTTGGGGGCTTCGGGGTCGGTGCGACAGGCCAGCCAGATCCAGTCGGCGTCGTGGGCACCGGTGGTGAAGGTCTTCTGGCCATTCACCACGTACTCGTCGCCGTCGCGTACCGCCCGCGTCCGCAGGCTCGCCAGGTCGGTGCCCGCTCCGGGCTCGCTGTACCCGATCGCGAAGTGCACCTCGCCGGCGAGGATCTTCGGCAAGAAGGATCGCTTCTGGTCCTCGGATCCGAAGAACATCAGGGTCGGACCGACGGTGTTCAACGTCACGAGCGGCAGGGGTGCGCCCGCCCGGTTCGCCTCGTCGTAGAACACGTACTGCTCAAGTGGCGTGCGGCCCTGACCGCCCCACTCGGCCGGCCATCCGACGCCCAGCCAGCCGTCGGCGCCCATCTGACGGACCAGGTCCCGGTACGCCTCGCCTCCGGCCTCGCCTCCCGCCAGCCCGGCCCGGCGCTCGGGGGTCATGAGCCGCCCGAAGTAGTCGCGCAGCTCAGCCCGCAGCGCCCGCTGGTCGGCAGTCAGGTCGATCTGCACCAAGCACCTCTTCCCTCGACGGCCGCGGCACGGTACCGTCGCCCCAACTCGACCTGCAACACGTTGCAGTTTCGTACGGAGGGGGACGGCATGGATGCGGTCATCGTCGAAGCTGCGATCAACGGCACGACGACGAAGGAGCGCAACCCCCACACGCCGCGCCAGCCCGACGAGATCGCGGCGGTGGCGCTCGCCTGCCTCGAGGCGGGCGCAGCGATCGTCCACAACCACGTCGACGTCGTGATGGTCCCCGGCGAGGAGGCGGCGGCCCGGTACCTGGAGGGATGGGCCCCGGTGCTGGCGGCCCGACCGGACGCGCTCATCTACCCCACGACGAACTTCGGGCCGGGGGTCGAGGGCGCCTACGCGCACATGGAGCCGCTCGCGGCGACCGGTCACCTCCGGATCGGGATCGTCGACCCGGGTTCGGTCAACCTCGGCGGGGTGGCCGACGACCGGCTCCCCGCGGCGCCGGGCTTCGTTTACGCGAACTCCTTCGGCGACATCCGCTACCAGGCGGCGTTGTGTGACCGCTTGCAGCTCGGGCCGAGCATGGCCATCTTCGAACCGGGGTGGCTGCGCACCGCGCTGGCGTTCTGGCGGGCGGGACGGCTTCCCCGAGGCGCCATGGTCAAGCTCTACTTCGGTGGCGACGCCGGCTACCCGACGACCGGGTCGTCGGGCGGCGGCGCCCCCTTCGGGTTGCCGCCGACCGCGCACGCGCTCGACGCCTACTGCGAGCTGCTCGACGGCTGCGATCTCGCGTGGTCGGTCGCGGTCATCGGCGGTGACCTCCTGGGTTCTCCGGTCGCACGCCTCGCCCTCGAGCGAGGCGCGCATCTCCACGTGGGGCTCGAGGACTTCGCCGGTGACCGCACCCCCTCGAACGAGGAGCTCGTGGCGCAGGCGGTGGCGTTGTGCGCCGAGGTGGGACGACCGGTCGCGACGTGCGACGAGGCCGCCGCGATCCTGGACCTGCCCCGCCGGTCCGCCGACGCCCCCGCAGCCGTGCAACAGCTGCAATAGAGAGGGAGAGCGAGCGATGCGGTTCCACCAATCGGTGGCGTTCCTCGAGACCGACCAGCTCCTCGAGCTGTGCCAGGCGACGGACCAGATGGGCTACGCCGGCATCTCGATCTCCGACCATCTCTTCTACCCCCAAGAGCTCCAGAGCCGCTACACCTACTCGCCCTATGAGGATGGCTCCCCCATCTGGGGACCCGAGGCTGACTGGCCCGATTCGTGGTGCCTCATCTCGGCGATGGCGGCGTTGACGACCGACCTCACGTTCACGACGAGCGTCTACATCGCCCCCGCCCGGGACCTCATCACGGTGGCGAAGCTGGCCGGCACCGCGGCGTTCATCTCGCACGACCGGGTGCGCTTCGGCGTCGGGGTCGGCTGGTGCAAAGAAGAGTTCGACGCCACCGGTCAGGACTTCGCCACCCGAGGTCCGCGCCTCGACGACATGATCCTCGCGCTGCGTGCCCTGTGGGGCAGCGGCTGGGTCGAGTACCACGGGTCGCACTACGACGTGCCCCCGATGCAGATGAACCCGTGCCCCCGCCAGCCGATCCCCATCTACATCGGGGGGCACAGCACCCCGGCGATCCGGCGCGCCGCGGCTCTTGGTGACGGGTGGCTGGGCGCCAGCGCGTACACCCCCGACGAAGCCTGGCATTACCTCGAGGTCGTCCAGGCTGCGCTCCGGGCCGCCGGTCGGGCCGACGAGCCGTTCGTGATCTACCTCGCGCTCAAGACGCTGCCCGACCTCGATCTCTACCGGCGCCTCGAGGACGCGGGCGTCACGGACCTGCTGTGCGCACCCTGGATGCTCACCGCGAGCTCCGAGGGTGGCAGCTACCGCTCAGACCTCGACGCCAAGCTCGCCGCCACCGAGGACTTCGCGACCAACGTCATCGCGAAGATGGGCAGCTAGTACTTCATCAGGCAACGTCTTCTCGCCGGGACGTCAACGACCTGCCGGGTCTTAGGGGCCGGGAAAGGCCTCGCTGAACGCACCGGCGAGGCGGGTGTCACCGCGCATCGAGAGCGCGCGTCTCGGCGGCCGGCCCAGGAGCAACGCGAGCAGATCGCGACCCGTCCCTTCGATGACCGCGTCCGCGGGAGTGTTCGGCTCCGCGGGCTCGCTGGCGACGCGGTCGCCGTGGACGGAGACCAGCCAGCACGGACCATCGATGGCGCGGAGCAACCAGGACCCCTGCACGCCGCGGGCGATCGGCCGATGGTTGCTGCGACGAGTGGCGACCCAGCCGAGCCGGACCGGCAGGGCGTTCGCGACGAAGACATCACTCCAGTCGCTCAGGCCGAGGTCGAGGTCGGAACCGTGGATTTCCACCTCGGTCAGGCGCAGGAGGGCGAGGAGCGCGATCGTGCTTCGGCCGAGGTCGGGATTCTCGGCTGGCTCTTGGATCGCGGTCTGCCATTGCCGGGCCGACAGCGGGGCCCAGGCGTTCTGCAGCTGGTCGCTCTCCTCGACGAGGGACGCGACGACGTCGGCGGGGCGTTCGCCGGCGCTCGGAACCAGCGTGCCGGCCCGCTGGTTGGAACGCCCGCCCGGGTAGAACGACGTTCGTCGTCCGTTGAGCGCTTCGGTCGTCATCCGGCGCGAGGCGGACGCCCCGTATCGGAGATGGCAGACGACGGTCAGCCGATCCCAACCCGGCAGGGTCGACGAAGCCCGGAGCGCGGAGGGACCACCGGCGGTCAGCGCGGCGACAAGATCAGTGGTTCGTAACCAGGCTGCTTTGGAGAGCAGCGGAGCGCGCTGCGGGTCAACCACCGTTCCCCAGTGGAACGCCGGGCCGGGCGGCGCTCAGCGGGGCCACCCGTCGGGCCAGTTCAGCTCGGTCCACCCGCACCCGGCCCGCCCGTCCGGGGTGGCGAAATGGCTGAGCGCGCGCGGAAAGCGGGACTCCGCCCCCTCGGGCGAGACGAGCAGCACCGGTGCGTGCAGCTCGGCGCGCACCGCGAGCTGCAAGCCGCCCAGCTCGAGATCGCCGCGGACCAGCATCTTCTCGGCGTCGAGCTCGGGTGTGAACTCGATCTGCTCGATCCGGTGGAGGGTCATGTCAGGGTCGATGACGAAGCCGGTCTGGAAGTTCGACGCGCCGGCGCCGGTTACTAGGGATCGCACACCGTGGAACCAGGTTCCGTCGTCGAGGCGGCCGGCCGTCCACAGCCACGGGAAGGACCACCAGTCGCGACGTCCCCACGAGTGGTCGCGCTCACCGGGGCATCGGACCTCGATCCGGTGGTCGCCGACGACCATCTCGCCCTCGACCCAGGCGGCCTGCTCGTAGCGGGTGGTCTCGGTGTACGGAAGCGCCGGCGCGGCACCGCGCCACTCGAGGTCGATGCGCACTGGGACGTCGGGGCCTTGCTCCGCGTGGAAGGCGGCGCTGGGATCGGCGAGAGCGATCCCGGTGCCCTCGGTGGTGATGTGCCACGTGGTGAGCGGGTCGGTGCAGCGCCACGAGGCCCGGAAGCGGTCGCCGACCACGTCGAGGGGCGCGTCCTTCGCCGGGCAGGGCGCGGCGTGGTCCCGGATGAGCACCAGGGGCTGGCCGCGACGCACGAGGTACAGCCAGTACCAGACGACACCGAGGTTCGGGTAGAGCCCGAGCCGGACGTAGCCACCGTAAGCCCCGTCGGCCGCGGCGAAGTCGTGATACCAGGACTCTCCCCACAGCTCGTCGCTGCCGGCGAGGTGGCGCTCCTCGTCCCGCTCGCTCAGGTGGAAGGCGACCATCGGGCGCTCCTCTCAGATGCCGTCCGGGCGGAGCAGCGCGTCGGTGCCGCCGTCCACGAAGAGGATGCTGCCGGTCACCCACGCCGACTCCGGTGACAGCAAGAACCACACCGCGGCTGCGATCTCGTTGGGTTCACCCCACCGATCGAGTGGCACCGGGTACTGGCGGATCAGATCCCCGGTCACCGGATGCTCGAGCGCCGCCCGGGTCAGCGCGGTCAGCACCGGACCGGGCGCGACCGCGTTGACGCGCACGTCCGGGGCCCAGGCCACCGCGAAGCGGCGGACCACGCGCGCGAGCGCCAGCTTGGCGAGGGCGTAGACCGCCTCTCCATCCATCCCGTCCGTGACGGCGGCCGCGTCCTCCTCGGCGCCGGCTAGGCAGTGCTCGACCAGCGTGAGGTCGGGGTGCGGCACCGCCGTCGCGGAGTTCGACGAGATCGCCACCGCGGCGCGCAACTCACCCTCGACGAGATCTCCGTGGAGGCCCTCGAGCAGCGCGACCGCCCCGAAGTAGTTGATCCGGACGACCGTCGCCGGCGGCGCGCTCGTACTGCCGCCGATCCCGGCGGCCACCACGAGCCCGTCGAGCGCGCCCCCCGCCGCCTCGCGGACGCCCGCCACCGCCGCAGCCCGCCCGCCGGGAGAGGAAAGGTCCGCGACAACCTCGGCGTCCCGCAGGTCCACACCGATCACCCGATGGCCGGCCGCCTCGACCCGACGGCGGATCGCGCCACCGATCCCGCCCGCGGAGCCTGTCACCGCGACCGTCCCCATCGACGTCCTCCCCTGGCCGCACCAGCCCGAAACGCCGCACGCTACCGTGTCGGCAGACTCGCGACAGAGGGGATGCGCCGTGCTCGATCTCGTGATCCGAGGTGGCGACGTCATCGACGGAACCGGCGGTGCCCGACGCCGAGCCGACGTCGGGATCCGGGACGGGCGAGTCGTCGCCCTCGGTGTCGTGGACGAGGACGCCGCGACGACGATCGACGCCGACGGGCTGGTGGTCACACCCGGGTTTATCGACATCCATACGCACTACGACGCACAGGTCCTGTGGGACCCCGCGACCACGCCGTCGCCGTTCCACGGCGTCACCAGCGTCGTGGGCGGCAACTGCGGGTTCACGATCGCGCCCGTCGAGCCGAGCGAGACCGATTATCTGACTCGGATGCTGGCCCGGGTCGAAGGCATGCCGCTCGAGTCTCTGCTCGCGGGAGTGCCCTTCGACTGGCGTTCGTTCGGCGAGTACCTGGACCGCATCGACGGGAACCTGGCGGTCAACGCGGGATTCCTCGTCGGTCACAGCGCTCTGCGGCGTGTCGTGATGGGCGACGACGCGGTGGGGAACGCGGCCACCCCCGAGCAGGTCGACGCCATGACCCACCTCCTCGGCGAGTCCCTCGAGGCCGGCGGTCTGGGTTTCTCGTCGTCGCAGGCCACGACCCACAACGACGGTGACGGCAACCCCGTCCCCTCCCGCTCCGCGACGCCCGACGAGCTCGTCGCGCTGGCCGGGGAGGCCGGTCGGCACGAGGGCACCACCCTCGAGTTCATCCCCTCCGTTGGTGGCTTCAACGAGGATCACCTCGCGCTGATGGCTTCGATGTCCCGGGCCGCGGACCGTCCGCTGAACTGGAATGTCCTGGTCCCGAACGCGGCCCGAGCCGCGCTGGCTTGGAAGGCGCTGGAAGCGTCGGACTACGCGGCGGCCCGCGGTGGCCGCGTCGTCGCGCTGACCGTGCCCGACGTGATGCGCACCCACCTGACGTTCAAGGCGGGGTTCGTCTTCGACGCGCTGCCCGGCTGGGCCAAGACCATGGCGCTGCCACCGGCCGACAAGATGCGCGCGTTGGCTGACCCGGCCGAGCGCCGTCGGCTCCAGGAGGGCGCGACCTCCAAGGAAGCCGGGGTGCTGCGCGGGATCGCCATGTGGGAGAACCTGACGATCGTCGAGGCGTTCGCGCCGGAAAACCAGGCCCTCGTCGGACGTCGGGTGGGCGACCTGGCGACCGAGCGGGGCCAGGAGCCCTTCGACGCGCTCCTCGACATCGTCCTGGCTGACGAGCTCCGCACCGTGCTGCTGCCGCCACTGGCCGGCAACGACGACGCATCGTGGCAGCTCCGCCGAGACATCTGGCGCGACGGCCGCGCCGTGGTCGGAGCGTCGGACGCCGGCGCGCATCTCGACATGCTCTCCACGTTCACCTACTGCACCTCCATGCTGCGGTCGTGCCGCGAACGCGGACTCATGGAACTCGAAGAGGCGGTGCATCTGCTCACCGACCGTCAGGCCCGGCTCTACGGGATCCGGAACCGGGGCCGAATCGCCGAGGGCTGGTTCGCGGATCTGGTCGTCCTCGACGCGACTCGTGTCGCACCGTCACCCGTCGAGTGGCGCAACGACCTCCCCGCCGGTGCCGGACGCCTGTACGCCGGCGCCGAGGGCATCGAGCACGTCCTCGTCAACGGCGTCGAGATCGTTCGCGGGACGGAGCTGACCGGCGACCGGCCCGGGTCGCTGCTGCGATCGGGGCGGGACACCGAGACGGTGAGCGCAGCTCCCGCTTGAGCAACCGGCCGGGTCCTGCTGGGCGCTCGACGCGCGTCCCCTGAGGCGAGCCATGTCCATCGACGAAGCCCGGCGCGCCGACGGTCCGACCGTGCCTGGAGCCGGGGCACACCCCGCGATCTCGGCCACCGGCCGATGGTCCACCGCCACCCGCGTGGGTGTCCTCGTGACCGTCGGGGTTGTGCTGGTCGCGAATCTGGTGTGGATCGCCCGAGATCACCAGGCTCCGGCATGGGATCAGGCGCTCTATCTGCACCTCGTATTCCAGTGGCGGAGCGCCTTCCATCAGCGTGGTGTCGGGAGCGCCGTCTCGGCGATCTATCACACCAACCCGAGCTATCCGCCCCTGTACATGCTCGTCATCACGCCCTTCGAGGCGATCGGCCAAGGTGTCGACGCGTCCCTCGTTGCGAACACCCTGATGCTCTGCGGTGTCGTGATCGCGACGGCAGTAATCGCGGCTCACCTCTACGGCCAACGGGCCGCGTTTCCGGCCGCGGTGTTCGTGTCCACCTGCACGATCATCTACGGCCTGAGTCGCACGACGCTAGTCGACATCTTGCTCGTGCTCCTCGCCGCGTTGGCGGTGATGAGCATCGTCCTCTCGGACGGCTTCGAACGACGCGGTTGGGCCGTGGTCGCGGGCGTGCTGGTGGGGCTCGCCGCGCTGACGAAGATGACCGGGCCCGGCATCCTCCTCGCGCCAGTGCTCGCCTCGCTGGCGCTGCCGGTCCGGGTCGCGCCGCGTCGCCAGGCCGCGAATCTGATCCTCGCCGGCGTCGTGGCTCTCCTGGTTGCGCTCCCCTGGTACGTGGTCAACCTCAGTCCCGCGTTGGCGTATCTCCGCTCCGCGACGGGAGGCCAGCTCGCGATCGGCACGACCGCAACCCACTGACCCTCCACGCCTTCCTGGCCTTCGCCGCCTTGACGCTCGACTCGGGGATCGGGCTGATCCTGGTCCTCGTCATCGTCGTGGCGACGGCGCTGGGCGCCCGGTCGTGGTCATGGCGTCGGCCCGGTCGGCACAACTTGGCCCGGATCGCGATCCCGGTCTGCTGGTTCGGTGTCGCGTTCGTCGTCCTTGCCGTATCCCACAACCAAGACGTGCGGTACCTCGCTCCCGGGACCACGGGTCTGGCGGTGCTCGCCGCCGGGGCCGTCGTGGCGATCCGACCCCGGACGCTCCAAGTTGGTGTCCTCAGCGTGGCCGTGGTGGCCCTGAGCTGGCAGTTCGTGACGTTTATCGCGCCGTTCCCCAGCACCGGAAGCATCACGATCGCCGCCGGTCCGACATCGTTTCCGCTGGTGCTCCCCTTGGCCGGGACCCAGTTGGACTACACCCGGCGACCGGGCGCCCCCGACGACGCCACGCCGGTCGTGCAGGCGCTGGCAAACGCCCTGGCGCGACTCGCCCCGCACCGCGGGTTGACGGTCTGTCTCCTCGAGTCCCAAGCGGTGATCAACGGGAACACGCTCGGTTTCGTCGCCGAGACGCGCGGAGTGCCCCTCGTCTTCATCGACCTGAGCTTTCTTCCGCACGTCACGGGCCGCACCCTCGCCGCTGACCTCTCGAACTGCCAGACCGCCTTGTACATTTCCGGGCCCGATGGCATCGGACGAGTCGGGATTCTGAATGACTCGAGTGCGGCCGCCCAGATCACACCCGCCGAGCGGGCGCAGTTCCATCGATTCCGAGCCGACTTACCCGTCGGCGACGGGCTCCACGTCCAGCTCCTCGAGCGATCGGCGTGACCGAGCGCTGACGTCGACCGGATCAACCAGCGACGATGAGCCGATAGCCGGCGTCGAGCTCGTCGAGCTCGAGCAGGTCGGCGTGGCCGTCGCGCCACGAACCCGAGGCCAGGTCCCGGTCCAGGCGTCGCAGCCCGGGCTGCACGTCCTCGTCGGGTATCCGGGCGAACATCGAGATCGCGTCGCGTACGGAACGCTCGAGGTACGCGGCGGGGCGCCGCCAGTAGGCGGCAAAGAACCCGTCGACGCAGTCGTGCGGCACTTTGATCGTGGTCACCGCCGCGCCACCCAGCGCTGCGACCACGTCGGCGACGGTCAGGACATGGCCGACGTCGAGCTCCCGCAGCTGCGGTAGGTACTCGCTGGTCAGCCAGTACTCGAAGCCGGGCTCGTAGTGGAGCACCACCTGGCGTCGAGCGACCCGGCGGAGCTCGCGCAAGCCGGCGATCGGGTCGGTCCAGTGTTGGAGGGTGAGCACGGCGAGCGCCACGTCGAAGCGTTCATCCGGGAACGGGAGCGCTTCGGCCACGCCTCGAACGACGGGCGCCGCCGTCCGAGGACGCTGAGCCAGCATCACCGGCGAGGGCTCGACCGCCACCACCTGACGGCCGGTCGGCTCGTAGGAGCCGGCGCCGGCTCCGACGTTGAGGATCCGGCGAGCGGCACCGAGGGCGTCGTCGAGCCGGGCCACGATCCGCGGGTCGGGGCGCCGGTGGCGCGTGTAGCCGACGCCGATCTGCTCGTACAGGCGCCCCGGCGCTACCTGGCGGTCGTGCTCGGCAGGCCGAGCTTCCCGTGATCCCATGACACGACACGCTCGACGTTGATTTTGACGACCACGCGCTTGTGCAGCATCTGCTCGACGATGGGCCGCAACTCTTCCTTGTACTCGATGCCCTGGTAGCGCTCGAAGACGCTGATCCCGAGCTCGAACATCCGTTTCGGGTCATCGACGATCTCGGCGTGCCCGACCAGCTCCACACCCCGGAGCTCCTCGTAGCTGTTCCCGTCCTCGAGGAGACCGGTGATCTGGGAGTCGCGTCGCAGGTTCTGCACCTTCTGGCTCTTGGCCTTCGTCTCGAGCGCCGGGGAGCCTTCGAGGAAGCCATACCACATGGCAACGAGATGAATGCTGCCGTCGTGGTTGATGGTTGCGCAGTTCATCGTGCGCCGCCCTTGGAGAAACTCGTCGATCTCCGCGGGCGTCATGCGGATGACGCCGCGCTGCTTGACGCCGTGTCCCATCGCTTCGCTCGGTTGCTGCGTCATGGCCTGAGGCTATCTGGTCGACACCTCGAGGCGGGCCCGACACAGCTCACGCGGTGACACCCATGTCGATCGGGACCACGGCTCCCGAGATGTAGCCCGCTTCGTCCGAGGCGAGGAAGGCGATGAGCGCCGCGACCTCCTCGGGCTGGGCCATGTTGCCGGTCGGTGGGAACATCTTCTGGTACTCACGAAGATCGGTGCCTTCGACGAAGGCGAACTGCTTGGTGAGCGGCGTGTCGATCCCGGCCGGCGCGACCGCGTTCACCCGGACTCCGCGCCGGCTGAACTCGACCGCCATGGCCCGGGTCATGAGCGAGACCCCGCCCTTCGACGCGCAGTAGGCGGCGTTGTACGGCTGTCCGAAGAGTCCGGCGCTGGAGGACACGTTGACGATGGAGCCGCCGCCCTCGAGGAGATGGGGCAGGCACGCGCGCGAAACGGCGAAGGTGCCGACCAGGTTGACCCGGAGGATGTGCTCGAACTCCTCGACGGGCTCTTCCTCGGACCGGGCGAACTTCCCGATTCCAGCGACGTTGCAGCACACCGCGGGGCGACCGAGCTCCTCGGCGACGCGGGCGATCACGGTCTCGACCTCCTCCGCGTCGCTGACGTCGCAGCGGTACGGGCGGGCCTGGCCGGCGCCCCGGTGAATCTCCACGGCGGCAGCCTCCGCGCCGATCGTGTTGACGTCCAGGCACGCGACCGTGGCGCCTTCGTCGCCGAACCGGCGGGCGGTGGCCTTGCCGATCCCCGATGCGGAACCGGTCACCACGACGACCCGACCCTCGAAACGGCCCACCGCGAGCTACTTGACGACGACAGGATTGAGAGGACTGCCCACCGCGTGCGTGAAGGGCAGCGGCGACGCGTCGAGGAAGAACGAGTAGCGGCCGTCTCCGGCGCAGTCCCCGGAGAGATCCTCGAGGTACCAGTTCTGACCCTGCGTCATACCCATGTCGACCAGGTGCAGGAGATGGACGGGCAGCACCGCGTCCTCGCGCTCGGACGGATACACCTCGAAGGTGAGGTTGTCGGTGGCGACCGCCGCGACGTCATGTCGATGGAACCACTCGACCGTCTGCAACGACGGGCCGGCGGCCGGCGTCCCGTACCGCGCGCGGTCCCCGGCGAGGAACCAGCGCATCTGACCGGTGCGGATCAGGACGACGTCGCCGGCGCGCACCGCGACCTTGCCGAACTCGCACGCGGCGTCGAGGTCCTCACCGGTGAGCGCATATCCGCCCTCGAGGGAGTCGACGCCCTTCGCCGCGGCCACGTCGAGGAGCACGCCGCGACCCACGAGGGTGCGGATCTTGTCGATGCCCATGTGCTCGGCGCCGGACTCGGTGATCACGCTCGACGGGACACCGTTGTAGAGCTTGCCTTCGTAGCTGACGTGCGCGAGGGCGTCCCAGTGCGTGGCCGCCTGCAGGGCCAGCGCGACCTTGTCGTCGCTGGTCGTGAAGTTCGCCGGGTCCCCGGTCAGGGGCATGTCGACCATGATCATCTCGTGGGTGGGGTTGTCCCGCCCGGGGATCGCCCCGGTCTGGGGGCCCTGGTCGTCGAGCGGGAGTCCGAGCGAGAGACGCCGACCGGTGGCGATCTCCGCCGCGGCCGCCTTGACGACGTCGTCGGTGATCAGGTTCAGCGTGCCGATCTCGTCGTCGTCGCCCCAGCGGCCCCAGTTGCGGACACGGGCGGCGAGCTCCTTGACCTCGGGTGGCAACGCCATCTCAGCCTTCTTTCTCGAAACTACCGACGTCGACGCGGCGCCCGGGCATGTGCCGCAGGCCGGTCACGCCGCCGAGACGGTGAGGACACCGCGGGCGAGCTTGCCGTCGTGGAGGTCGTGGACGGCGGTCTCCCAGTCCTCGAGCGGGTACCGGGCGCTGACGAGCTCGTCGAGCTTGATGAGTCCACGCCGGTAGGCGTCGACGATCAGGGGGATGTCCCAGTGGGGGCGGTGCGATCCGGCTCGCGAGCCGGTCAGCGTCCGCTCGACGTGCGTGAAGTTCGTGACGCGGGCCGGGACGGTGGCGGTGGGTGCGGGAACTCCGACCGCGACCGCGGTCCCACCCCAGTCGAGCATCTCGAGGGCCGAGTTCAAGATGTCGGGGTGGCCGACGCAGTCGAAGGCGTAGTCGACCCCTCCCTCACCGAACGAGCCGACGACGTTCTCGATCTCCGTCGGCAGCTCCGCGCGGATGCGCTGGACGACGTCGACCCCCGGCCCGGCCAGGATGAAGTCGGTCGCCCCGAACGAGCGGGCGGCGGGCTCCTTGTCGGCGATGGTGTCGATGGCGAAGATCCGCCGGGCGCCCCGCACCTTCGCCGCCTGGATGACGTTCAGCCCGACACCGCCGACTCCGAAGACCGCGCACGTGTCGCCCTGACCGAGGTTGGTGCGGTTCCACACCGACCCGATCCCGGTCAGGACTCCACAGCCGATGAGACAGGCCACCGACAGGTCGATGGCGGGATCGATCTTGACGCACTGGATGCCGCGCACGACCGTGTACTCGGTGAAGAACGACGCCGCGGCGAAGTTCCACGCCGGCTCGCCGGCGACGGTGAACGGCTGGCTAGCGTTGGCGATGCTCTTGCGGCACCACGCCGGCCGACCGATGTTGCACCACTTGCAGGCACCGCAGTAGGCGAGCGTGTGCAACACGACGTGATCTCCCGGCGCGACATGCTGGACGGCCTCACCCACCTCGGCGACGACCCCCGCCCCCTCGTGACCGAGCACGGCGGGGGCGGGCCATGGGATGGTGCCGTCGAGGACGCTGAGATCGCTGTGGCACAGTCCGGCCGAGACGATCCGAACCTTGACCTCGGTCGGACCCGGGGCACGGACCTCGACGTCGTCGCGGATCGCGGCTTTGCTCCCGTCGTAGACGAGGCCCTTCATGCGGGTCCTTCCTATCTGGCCCGGTTCAGCCGGGCCAGATCACGCTTTGGATCTCGGTGTAGGCGTACAGGCCGAAGTCTCCGCCGTCACGTCCGACGCCGCTCATCTTGAACCCGCCGAACGGCGCTTCATGGTTGCGTTGCGCGGTGTTGATCCCGACGTGGCCGGCCTCGAGCTGCTGGGCGATCGCGAAGGCTCGCTCCGTGTCCTCGGAGAACACATAGTCGTAGAGGCCGTAGTCGGAGTCGTTGGCGATGGCGATGGCGTCGTCCTCGTCGTCGAAGGGCACCAGCACGATGACTGGACCGAAGATCTCTTCTCGCACGACCGTCATGTCGTTGGTGCAGTCGGTCAGGAGGGTGGGGCCCACGTAGTAGCCCTGGTCCATGTTGGCGGGTCGCCGACCGTCGATGAGGAGCGAGCCGCCCTCTTGCTGGCCGGTCTCGATGTACTGCTCGACGCGGTCTCGATGCTGGCCGGAGATGAGCGGGCCGACGACGGTGTCGGCAGCTTCCGGGGGGCCGACGACGAGGTTGGGTGCCGCCGCCTGCAGCCCGGCGACGAGCTTGTCATAGGCGCTGCGGTGCACGATGGCCCGGGTGGGCGCGGTGCAGATCTGACCCGAGTGGAACCCCCAGACGCTGACGAGCGCAGTAACCGCCTTGGCGAGATCGGCGTCTTCGCACACGATGCAGGCGCCCTTCCCGCCCAGTTCCAGGAGGAGCCGCTTCATCGTCTTGCCGCCCGCCTCGAAGATGCGGGCCCCGACCGCCGTCGAGCCGGTGAACGAGATCATGTCGACGTTCTTCGAGTTGACGAGTGCCTCCCCGAGCTCGGGGGAGGAGCCGGTCACGACGTTCACCACGCCGGGCGGGAAGCCGACCTGCCGGCACATATCGGCGAACTCGATGATGGCCAGCGGATCCTGGGGTGCGGGCTTCATCACGATCGTGTTCCCGGTCGCGAGGGCCGGCCCTACCTTGCCGGCCATGTTCACGAGCGGAAAGTTGTACGGCGAGATGCAGGCCACGACCCCGACTGGCTGTCGGAGCCCGAGGCCTCCGATGAGGCCGCCGGCGGCGAGCGGCGTGGACGGCATCACCGAGGGCGGGAGCGGGATCGACAGGTCCTGGTTGGCGCCGCGCGCGTAGCGCTCGAAGCGGGCCACGGCCTGGGGCACCTGGAGGGCCGAGCCGACCTTCAGGGTGGCGCCGGTCTCGGCCATGATCAGCGGCAGCAACTCGTCGTTGCGGTTGCGGATCTCGTGGGCCAACGCCGAGAGCAGGTTGGCGCGCGTCTCGGGTGAGGTGCGCTTCCACCCCGCGAGCGCGTCACGGGCCGCCTGCGCGGCAGCTTCGGCGTCGCTCGCGCTGGCCTGCGGCGCGCTGCCGACGACCGCCTCGGTCGCGGGGTTGATCACGTCGTACGAACCGGCAGAGCCGGGCTCCCATGCACCCCCGATCAGGAGGCGATATTCCTTGGTCGCATTCGCGGCCATGCTCTCTCCGCTGTTCGGCGCGTCAGGCGTCGGGGACGGTACCACCGGGCGTCGGTGCCGCTCGGCGCCTGCGGGTCGCGCGGGTTTCGTGGATCACGGGCCGGCGGGCACCGGCACGGTGGCGGTGTCGCGTCCCGAGCGAAGCACCGAGCCGGGAGTGTCACCCTTCGCCTTGCCGTCGACGACGATGCTGCGCCCGTTCACGAGCACGCGCTCGATCCCAACCGACCCCGCGAAGAGCCGCCCGGAGCCGCCCGGCAGATCCTCGACGAGTGACGCGTCCCGGGCGCCCACAGTCGACGCGTCGAGCAGCACCAGGTCGGCGTGGTAGCCCTCCTGGACTCGGCCCCGGTCGCGCAGCCCGAACATCGCCGCCGGCAGCGAGGTGATGAGCTGGACGGCCCGCTCGACCGGGACGAGCTGGCGTCCCCGGAGGCAGTCGGCGAGGAACTGCGTGGTGTAAGGCGCGCCGCACATGCGGTCGAGGTGCGCGCCGGCATCCGAACCGCCGAGCAACACGTCGTCGCGGGCCCAGGCCTCGCGTCGCAGCTCCCAGGAGCCGCCGTCGTCGTCGGTCGGCAGCGGCCAGAGCACCGTGGCCAGGTCGTCCTCGAGCACCACGTCCAGCAGCGTGTCGAACGGGTCCTGGCCCCGAGCCCGGGCGATGTCGGCGACGGCCTGACCCTTGAGGCCCTCGTTGGCGGCGGAGTACGTGTCGCCGATCTTGTAGCGCCCCCAGCTCGTGAGCCGGGCGAAGACGCCCGCGTCCCGCGAGCGGCCCCGCTCGTTGAGGTGCTGGCGGACCTGGGGGTCGCGCAGTTTCTCCATCCGCTCGGGGATGGGCAGGTTCATCACCGCCGCCCAGTCGGGCAGCATGAAGAGGGCGCAATAGTTCTTGAAGCTCATGTTCATCTCGACGAGCACCGGCATGGTCAAGGCGATGGAGCGTCCCCCCGCGGCCGCGGCGTGCTCGTTGGCCGCCAGCTGTGACCGATAGCGCTCGGGCTCGTGGGCGTCGACGGTCAAGACGTTCCAGTTCAACGTGCGGCGGGCCGCGAGCGTCATCGCGGCCATCAGCTCGACCTCGTCAGGTCGAAAGCCCCGCAGGCAGCCATCGGTGACGTACTCGAGTGTGGTGCCCTCGTGGTCACGGGTCGTCGCGCACAGGGCCAGCACCTCGTCGCGACTCGCCCACCGGGACGCGACGGGTTCGCCGTCTCCATCGGAGTGGGTGAACGACAGGGTGGTGGAGAATCCCATCCCACCCGCCTCGAGACATTCGTGGAGCAGCCCGACCATGGCCGCGACCTGGTCGTCGGTGGCCTCGTTCCCAACGGCGTCGGCGCCCATCACGTTTCGTCGCACCGCACAGTGGCCGACGAGGAACCCGACGTTGATGCCGACCTGGCCTTCGAGGCGGCCCAGATACTCCGCAAACGAGGACCAGTTCCAGGGGACCCCGCGCTCGAGCGCGGGGAGCGGCATCCCCTCCACCTTGGCCATCATCTGGCGCGTGTAGTCGGCGTCGCGCTCAGCCAGCGGCGCGAGCGTGAACCCGCAGTTGCCCGCCATGACGGTCGTGACGCCATGCAGACTCGAGGCGGCGGCGGTCGGGTCCCAGAAGAGTTGCGCGTCGTAGTGAGTGTGCGGGTCGACAAACCCGGGCGTGACCACGAGACCGTCGGCGTCGATCGTCTCGGCGGCCGGCTCCTCGACGTCGCCAACCACGGCGATCCGGCCGTCGCGCACTCCGACGTCGGCTCGGCGGCCTGGCCGGCCCGAACCGTCCAGCAGCGTGGCCCCGGTGATCAGCACATCCAGCATGGGACCCTCCACGAGAACAGGTTCTAGTTTTGCGCGGCGCGGCGTCGCGCGCAACCCGCGGCGGCCCGGCCTCGTCGGGCAGCGTCCCACATCAACGGCACGAGAACGCACCCAAACCTAGACTGAGCCCCGGCAGGGCGAGCCGGGCCGAGGCCGGCGCTCCGGCGCCGACGACGGGAGCGTGTGGGATGGACCACGGCAAGACCGAAGAGTGGCTGCAGACGGTCCCCCTCTTCCAAGGGCTCTCCAAGAAGCAACTCCGCGAAGTGTCGAGCGTCGCCACCCGCCTCAACGAGCCGGCCGGCGCCGTCCTCACCAAAGAGGGCCAGACCGGCTACGAGTTCATCGTCGTGTTGGAAGGTGAGATCGAGATCCGCAAGGGTGATCGGGTGGTCGCCAGCCGCGGGCCCGGCAGCTACGTCGGAGAGATCGCGCTCCTCGACAACCGCCCCCGCACCGCGACCGTCGTGGCCAAGACGCCGGTCGTCATCGAAGTCATCGGCCGTCGCGAGTTCCGCTCCCTGCTCGCCGACGCCCCCGAGCTGTCCGAAGAGATCATGAGCACGATGGCGCAACGGCTCAGTGAGCTCGACGCGGACGCCGATACGTAAGCCCTGCCTTAACCCACGCGGGCTCGGCCCCGTTCCCGCAGCTCGTACTTCAAGACCTTGCCGCTCGCGTTCAGCGGCAGCGCGTCCACGACCTCGACGTATCGGGGCACCTTGTAGTTCGCCATGTGGACGCGGGCCCACCCGATGACCGCGTCAGCGTCGACGGACACGCCGGGGCGAGGCACCACGAACGCCATGCCCACCTCCCCCATCCGGTCGTCGGGGACGCCGACGACGGCCGCTTGCGCGAGCTCGTCGTTGTGCAGCAGCAGGTTCTCGATCTCGGCCGGATAGGCGTTGAATCCGCCCACAATGAACATGTCTTTCTTGCGGTCGGTGATCCGGACGTAGCCGCGGTCATCCATCACGCCGATGTCGCCGGTGTGGAGCCAGCCGTCGGGGTCGATGGTGGCGGCCGTCTCGTCCGGCTCCTCGAAGTAACCCTGCATCACGTGGTAGCCGCGCACCACGACCTCGCCGGGTTCGCCGGCACCGACCTCACCGCCCGCGTCGTCGATCGTCCGCAATTCGGTGTCGGGGATGGCCCGTCCCGACCAATTGGCGATCGTGTCGGGGTCGTCATCGTGGCGACACATCGCGGCGGTCCCCGTCGTCTCGGTCAACCCGTAGCCGGTGATGATCGTCTCGAAGGTCATCTCGTCGCGGAGCCGCTCAATCAGCTTCACTGGCACCGCGGCGGCCCCGGTCACGGTCAGACGCAACGACGAGAGGTCGTAGCTGGCTCGGTCCTGGAAGTCGAGAATGCTCTGGAGCAAGGTGGGCGGTCCGGGCAGCACACTGATCCGTTCCCGCTGCACCGCGTCGAGCACCTTCGGAACGTCAAAGACCTGGAACGGGACGATCGTGGCACCCCGCAGGATGCACGACATCCATCCCGCCTTGTAGCCGAACGTGTGGAAGAACGGGTTGACGATGAGGTAGCGGTCGCCCTCCCGTAGCCCGATGACGTCCGTCCACGCCTCGTAGACGCGCAGCGACTGGCCGTGGGTGACCATCGCCCCCTTCGGTCGGCCCGTGGTGCCCGAGGTGAAGATGATGTCGGAGAGGTCGTCGCTTCGGATCGCCTCGAGCCGCCCGGTGGCCTCCTCTTCGGAGACGCGCTCCCCCGCCGCCAGGTATTCCTCGAACCCGACCGTCTCGGCGGGCGCGGTGCCGCGTAGCACCACGATCCGCTCGAGGGACGGCAGGTCGGCGTCGGAGTCCCGCAGCATCGCCACGTAGTCGGTCTCCAGAAAGTCGGTCACCGTGAACAGCATGCGGGCGCGCGCCTTGCCGAGCACGTAGGCGGCCTCGGCTCCCTTGAACCGGGTGTTCAGCGGCACGAGTACGCCGCCGGCGCCGAGGACGCCGAGCGCGGCGGCGATCCATTCGTGCAGGTTCGGCGCCCACACCGAGGCCCGCTCCCCGGGCTCGAGCCCGGCGGCGATGGCCGCTCGGGTCGAGCGCAGCATCAGGGTCGAGAGTTCACGGAAGGACAGGCGCAGCGCGCCGCCCTCGTCGACGAGCGCCTCCTGGTCGGTGAAGTCCTCGGCGCGGGCACGCACCAGCCCTGGGATGCTGACCCATCGTTGGTCCGCGCGCACGATGCCTCCTGCTGGCTCAGTCGGACCGGAGGCTATTCCCGGGCTGACGGGCCGTCAGGCCCCACTAATCTCCCGCAGCGATGCCGATCGATCCTGCTGCTGCCGCAATGATCGAGATCCTCGATCAGCACTTCCCTCGGGTGAACACCGTGAGCTCGGCGGCCGAGGCCCGCCAGATCGCCAAGCAGATGCCTCAGGCGGGAGAAGTGGAGCCGGTGGGCGGGGTCGAGGACCGCTCGATCCCGGGCCCCGAGGGCGACATCCCGGTGCGGGTCTACCGGCCGGCGACCGAGGGCCCCTATCCCGGGATCGTGTACTTCCACGGCGGCGGGTTCGTGATCTGCGATCTCGACAGCCACGACGGGGCGTGTCGACGGCTGGTCAACGCGATCGACGCGGTCGTCGTCTCGGTCGACTACCGGCTCGCGCCCGAGCATCGGTGGCCCGCGGCGGCCGACGATGCGGCCGCCGCCCTGCAGTGGGTGGCCGACCACGCCGACGAGCTCGGCATCGACCCGAGCCGCCTGGCCGTGGCGGGCGACAGCGCGGGCGGCAATCTGAGCGCGGTCGCCGCGCTGATGGCCCGGGACCAGGGCGGTCCTCGCCTGGCGTTCCAGCTCCTCGTGTATCCGGTGATCGATCTCAGCGCGACTCGCGCCGAGCATGCCTCACAGCGCGAGAACGCCGAGGGGTACTTCCTCACCACGGCCCAGATGGAGTGGTACCGCGAGCAGTACCTCGTCGAGGACGCGCACGGCGAGGAGCCCTACGCGTCGCCGATCAAAGCCCCGACCCTGACGGGTGTCGCCCCCGCCTGCGTCGTCACCGCCGAGATGGATCCACTCCGCGACGAGGGCGAGGCGTACGCGCGGGCGCTCGAGGCGGCCGGCGTGCCGGTGACCTTGTATCGAGCGCCGGGCATGTTCCACGGCTTCTTCAACATGGATGCCGTGCTCGACGGATCAAAGGTCGCGCAGCGTGTCGCGTTCGACGCGCTCCGCTCCGCCCTTCACCCTGGCGAGGCGGCACGGTGACGTCGATCGTCCCGCCGGGCGAGCTTGTCTACGGCATGCAGCTCCCGATTCAGTCGAAGAGCAAGACCTTCGTCGAGGACTGGGAGGCCGAGGCGGGCGCCGGCGAGCTGGCCGCGGTGATCCGGACGGCCGATGAGACCGGCTTCTTCTACGTCGCGGTGTGTGATCACCTCGCGGTGCCAAAGCCCATGGACGCGCACATGGAAGCGACCTGGTATGACACCGTCGCGACGCTCGGCTGGGCGGCCGGTTTGACGCAGCACGTCCGGCTGCTCTCGCACGTGTACGTGATGAGCTACCGCCACCCGCTGCACACCGCAAAGTCGTTCATGACCCTCGACGAACTCTCGGGCGGTCGCGCCATCCTCGGCGTCGGGGCAGGGCATCTGGAGAGCGAGTTCGAGCTGCTCGGCATCGACTTCGCGACGCGCGGCGCGGTCACCGACGCCGCGATCGACGTCATCCGGGTCGCGCTCGCCGAGGAATACCCCGATGTCGAGTCGCGCTACTGGGGCCACCTCCACGACGCGGCGATGGCGCCCCGCCCCCGCCAAGCCCCGCTGCCAATCTGGGTCGGAGGCTCCTCGAAGCCGGCGCTGCGCCGCGCCGCGGCGCGGGGCGACGGCTGGCTCCCCCAGGGGACACCCCGCGAGGACATGCCGGGCCAGATCGCGTACCTGCTCGAGCATCGGCGCCGGACCCGGGGAGACGACCCGATCGACTTGGGCACGACGATCGCGCCAGACTTCGTCTACGTGGGCTCGCCCGACTGGGACGTCGGCGAGCGCACGATCTCCGGACCCGGGGAGCGCATCGCCGAGTCGCTGAACGAGTTTGGCGCCATGGGCGTCAGTCACCTCCAGCTGCGCTTCCGAAGCCGATCGCTCGACGAGTTGCTCGACCAGATGGCGGCCTTCCACCGCGACGTGGCTCCGCATCTACACCGCCCTTCGTAGTCACCGGCCACCAACCCGACCGCTCCACCAGGCCACGGCATAGGGTGAGGACCAGCCCGCCCGGAGTCCGGGGGAACATAGGGAGGGGCCATGACGGCGCAGCAGCTCGTGGTCGACGCAGACGGCCACACCTACGAGCCCGATGAGCTCTGGGTGGAGCGCATGGACGCGTCCCGGTGGGGGGACTGGGTCCCGCGCAAGGTCCTCGAGGACGACGTCTACGAGATCTACTACGTGGGCGGCCGGGTTCGCGGGGGTGGCCGGCAGCTGCAGGATCAGATGGCCGCCGCGGTGGGGATGACGCCACGCCAGTTCTACGACCTCACCCAGAGCCTGCGGGTGCCGGGCGGCTGCGACCCCGCGGCGCGGATCGTGGACATGGACGCCGACGGGATCGACGCGGCGGTCCTCTATCCCTCGCAGGCGCTGTTCTTCGGTCCGTGCGACCCGATCGAGGCGCTGCGCAACCTCGACTTCGTCACGGACTGCATCCGTGCGTACAACGACTGGGTCGCCGAGTACTGCGCGGCGTTCCCGACCCGGCTGTTCGGCATGGCCGGCGTGCCGCTCCAAGACATCGACCGGGCCGTCGCGGAGGCCCGGCGCGCGGTCGGCGAGCTGGGGCTGCGGGGCGTGTTCGTGCGCCCGTCGGCGTACGTCGACGAGTTGCCGCTGAATCACTCGGTGTACGACCCGTTCTGGGCCGCGCTCGAGGAGCTCGACGTCCCGGTGGCGTTCCATCCTGGCGTGCACGTCGACACGCCCGGCGCGTGCCGCAAGTTCGGCCTGGTCGCCGAGGATGAGAACATGATGGTCACGAACATGGCGATGGACGAGTTGCACGGCGGGTCGGGTCTCGGCCAGGCGGTCGGGAACACGGTCGACATGATCGTCACCCTCGGGCGAGTGCTCATGGGTGGGGTCTGCGAGCGGTTCCCCGGGTTGCGGCTGCTGTTCTTGGAGGCGGGGGGCGGATGGATCCCCACCCAGCTGGAGCGCATGGACGAGCAAGTCCAGGCGTTCCCGCTCGAGCAGCGCTGGCTGTCGCTGTTGCCGAGTGAGTATTTCCGGCGCCAGTGCTGGGCGGGCTTCGAGGCCGAAGAGTGGAACCTGGCCGCCTGCGCCGAGTTCCTCGGCCCGGACCGGGTGCTGTGGGCGTCGGACTACCCGCACCCCGAGTACCACCCGGGTGTGGTCGACGAGGTCCGCAAGCACCTCGACGGGCTCGATCTTGCCGCCCAGACGCGCATCCTGGGCCGCAACGCGGTCGACGCCTACCAGCTCACCTTGTGACCGACCGCGCCGTGTCCTTCGATCGGTCCCTCGACCGGGCCCGGATGGGACGAGCGCGTCACGCGCGGCTCGTCGACGCCATGGCCGCGCAGGAGCTCGACGTCCTGGTCTTGTTGGGTCAGGGCAACGTCAACTACGCGACTGGGGCGCGCATGCCCGACGCCGACCAGGCCCAGGCGCTGCACGGCCGCGCCGTGGCGGCCGTCACCGCCGACGGCGCGCCGCCGATCGTGTGGACCTCAGCGCCCGAGCGGGTCCCGCCGCACCTCGGGACCGACGTGCGTCCGAGCCTCGACCTGGAGTGGGACGACGGTGCGGCACAGCTCTGCGACGCGCTGCCCCCGGGCCGCCTGGCCGTCGACGACCTGACGGTCCCGCTCTGGCGTGCCCTCGCCGACCGGGATCCCCAGGACGCGTCGGTGGCGCTGGGGGCGGCGAAGATCTGCAAGACCGCCGACGAACTCGAGTGCATCCGGCGCGCCCAGGCGATCAACGAGGCCGCGATCGCCGCGATCGAACCCGCGGTGACATCTGGCGTGACCGGCGCAGGGTTGACCGGGCATTTCGTGCGCCAGATCCTCGAGCTCGGAGCGTCGGGCAGCACGGTGGACCCGGTCTGGCAGGTCATGGCGTCGTCGATCGCGGGGGGCCCGTACTCGGCGACCGGCGACCTCGTCTTCCCAACCGTGACCACGGAGGCTCCGTTCCACGCCGGCGACGTCGTGTTCGTCGACACCGGCATTCACTACGAGGGGTACCAGTCCGACTACGGCCACACCTGGGTCGTGGGCGGAGACGTCGACGCGCGCCATCGGGAACACTGCCAACGCTGGCTCGACACCGTCGACGCGGTCCTCGAGGTCGCGAAGCCGGGCGCCACCGGCCGCGATCTCACCCGCGCGGCGGGCGAGGTCTACGGGCGACGACCCTGGCTCTCGCATCTCTACCTCGCGCACGGCACGGGCACCGAGAGCGCGGAGATGCCCTTCGTCGGCACCGATCTGGGCGACGAGTTCGACGCGTCCATCGTGCTGGCCCCCGGGATGGTGCTGGTGCTCGAGCCCGTCATCTGGGAGGACGGGCGCGGCGGCTTTCGCTCGGAGCAGATCATCGCCGTGACCGACGACGGTTTCGAATCGCTGTCGCACTTGAGGTACGAGGCGTATGGCGTCGACCGCTGAGCATCTGACCCGCACCCGGGCCGCGATGGCCGACGCCGGGGTGGACGTGCTCGTCCTCGGGCGGGAGGGCAACGCCCGCTATGTCTCGGGCGCGAACCGGCTCTGGCTGGCGGGGACCCGGCCCTTCGCCCCGTCGTGTGTCGTGGTGGGCGACACCGGCGCCGTGCATCTGCTGAGCGTGACCGACGACGGGGTCCCACCGGAGATCCCGACCACGAGTCTGTACCCGATCTCGTGGAACCCCCTGAACCTCGTCACCGCGGCGGCCAACGCCGCGGCGGGCACGACGGTGCGGTCCGTCGGTGTGGACGGCATCTCGCCGCTCTTCGCGACCCTGCTGCGCGGCGTGTTCCCGGACGCCGAGCTCGTCGACGGCGAGTCGCTGCTACGCGCCGTGCGCCGCGTGAAGACCCGCGACGACGTGAGCGCGATCCGGGCCGCGGTCGCGGTCGCCGAGGCGGCGTTCCAGGCCGTCGTGGCGACTGCGGGCCCGGGGGTGTCCGCCACGACGTTGAGCGGGGTGTTCGCGCAGCGCATGGGCGAGCTCGGCGTGACGACGCCGGCCTTCGCACCCGTGATCACGGTCACCGGCGACCGCGTGGCCGCCCGGGTCGGGGTCCTGCGCGACGGCTGGGCTGGCGTCCTCGCCCGGACCTGGCCGGACGGCGAGACCCTCGCCGGGTCGGTGGCCACCGCGGTCGGCGCGCTGCGGCCGGGGGTCCGGCTGTCCGAGGTGGCCGGTGACGCCGTCACGGTGCACGGTGTCGGCTTGGGTCACGAGGAGCTGGCCGGCACCGACATCCTCGAGGCGGGAATGGTGTTGTTCGTGGGCGTCGAGCGCGACGGTGGCTGGTGGGGTGACACCGTGCTCGTCACCGACGCCGGCGCCGAGGTGCTGACGAGCGGGTAGCCGCTACCGGCCCGAGCGGGGCAAGCCGAGGCCTCGCTCGGCGATGATTCCGCGTTGGATCTCGCTCGTCCCGGCCCGGATGGTGGTGACCTGGGCGTGGCGGTACATGGCCTCGAGCTCACCGTCCGCCGGCGCGCCGGGTGCGCCGGGAGCGAGGAGCCCGTCGGCGCCGAGCGTGTCGAGCAGCGCCGCGCAGCTGCGCACGAGCGCTTCCGACGAGAACAGCTTCGCCATCGAGCCCTCCACGACGGGCAGCTCCCCGCGCGCGGACAACGCCGCCATCCGCGCGCCGAGCGACCGGCCAGCCTCGAGATCGATGGAGAGGTCGGCCAGGCGAGCGCGAACGCTCGGGCGCTCCAACACGTCGGGCTGGGTGTGAGCCCAGTCGACGAATCGGCGCAGCACCCGGTCGAGCTCGGCCACCATCGTCGGGTTGCGCTCGAACGTCAGCGCGATGCGCATCACGTCCCAGCCGCCGTCGACCTCGCCGACTCGGGTCGCGTCGGGGACTCGCACGTCGCTGTAGTAGGTGATGTTCGTCCGCTCGCCGCTCACGGTCCACACCGGCGTGATCTCGATCCCGGGGGTCTCCATCGGGACGAGGAACATGGTCAACCCGCGGTGCTTGGGCGCGTCAGGGTTCGTTCGGGTCAGCAGGAACACGTACGCGGCCTCGTGGGCGAGCGTCGTGAACATCTTCTGGCCGTTGATCACCCAGTCATCGCCGTCGCGCTCGGCGCGCGTGGTCGCGGCCGCGACGTCGGACCCGGAGTCGGGCTCGCTGTAGCCGAGGCAGATGAGGATCTCGCCGCCCAGCACCTGGGGCACGACGTGATCTCGCTGTTCGTCGCGGCCGACCCGGGCCAGGGTCCGAGCCACCAGGTCCGAGGTGCCCCACCCGTCGGTCGGGGCGCCCACCCGCTCGAGCTCGTCCCACAGGACGCCGTCCGCACCGTGGTCGTCCCGCCCGCCCCACTCGGCTGGCCAGCCCGCAGCCAGGAAGCCTGCCTCGGCCAGCCGGCGGTGCAGCGACCAGTCGTGGACGGTGCCGCTGGCCTCGACGCGCTCGAGCACCGCGGGGGTGCACGCCTCGGCGACAACCTCGCGGACCTGGGCCCGAAAGCCCGACGGCGGCAGCTCCGGCGGCACCCAGCCGTCGGCGGCGAGCAGGTCGGCGAGACGCGCCCGCTCAGCTGCGGGATCGCCGAGGACCAGCGGCCACGCGGCCGCCCGGCGGAAGTAGAGCTGCACGTCGTACTCGACCATGAAGCCGTAGCCGCCGTGCACGTGGAGGCTCGTGCCCGCCGCGTCGCGGGCGGCGCGGGTGGCGGCGAGGTACGCACGCGACGCGGCAGTCGCGGATGCCGGGTCGGCGGTCACCGCGTCGTCTACCAGCAGCGCAGCCGCCGAGACCAACGTCGCCACGTCAGCCAGGCGATGTTGGATCGCCTGGAAGCTGCCGATCGGCACGCCGAACTGGTGACGCGCCGTCGCGTACTCGACGCCGAGCTCGAGTGCGCGACGGGCGAGGCCGACGAGCGCGGCGCCAGTCAGGAGCCGCCACTCGTCGACGGCTCGGCTGAACGCGGCGCGGGCCTCCGCGCCGGCGGCGAGCGTCGTCGCGGCCTCAGCGAGCGTCCACGTCGCCACGGGCGCCGCGCCGAGCGTCGGCATCACCGGGTCGCCGGCTGTTCCGGACGCGACGACGAGTCGTTCGCCGTCGAGGGCGATCACCGCGTCCGCGGCCGCGCCCGCGGGCACCAGGGGCGCGACGCCGTCGAGCGCCGGTCGGACCGCGATCGTGACGAGCGCCCCGGCACGGATCGAGCCCGCGGCGTCGAGCCGGTCGAGCAGCCGAGCCGCGACGACGCTCTCCACGACGGGGATGGGTGCCAGGGCGCGCCCGTGCTCCTCGGCGATCACCGCCAGGTCGCCGAGCGTCGCCCCCTCGACCGCCAGGCCCGGGAGGCCGAGCGCGCCGGCCTGGGCCCACAGCACAGCATCGAAGCCGGGCGGTCGAGCCGTCTCCGCGGCGCGGACCCGCTCGGGTGGTGACTCGCGGGCGAAGAAGCTGCGGAACGCGTCCCGCAGCACACCGGCGTCGTCCGTCACCCGCCAGCCTCATCGTCGGCGGGTCGCACGAGCAGCGACAACGTCCCCGAGAAGTCGATGTACTCGCGGTTGTCGGCTCGCACAACCGCGACGCTGTCTGGTCCGGCGAAGTAGCGCGCGACCAGGGACGCCTCGTCGGCGAACCACAACTCGGACACACCGTCGACGCCCAGCCCGGGATCGCCGGCGGCGTCGACCACGTCGTGTTGCGCGTAGCGGACGATTGCCGGATGGTGGACGCGCGCGACGTCGACGTGCTCGCGGTAATGACGCGCGAACTCCTCGGCGCTGAGCTCGGATTGGGCCTTCACGAACGACACTTGTTTCACCTGGGGCCGCGCGCCGGCGTCGAGCGTGTCGTCCCAGGCGGGTTGCCGATGGAGGCGCAGCACCGCCCAACCCTCAAGGTCCGACACCAGCTCGGGCGGGGGCGCCAACCCCCGGCCCTGACCGGCGCGGCGCCACAGCAGCGCGTGGAACGGCGGCGGGGTGCGCCCGCGCGAGCCGGCCCGGTCAAGCGCTGACTGGTCGGCGAGCACCGGCTCGTGGCGCCACCCAGCCGGCGCTGGCGGACCGGGCGGCGAGCGCCACGCCGCGACGAGGAGCAGCTCGTCGTCGGCGGTCACGCTGGCCACTCCACGTGGGCACGAACCGAGTAGGCCGAGTCATCGACCCATCCCTTGGTGCGTGCGTACTCGACCATGCGGGCCAGGTCGTCGTCCCAGGTTGGCCCGACCCGTCCCGCCGCCCATCGCCGGACGGCGTCGAGGGTGATCCACGCGTCGTCGCCGTCGAGACGGCCAGCCGCGGCGTCGACCAAGGCCCCGTAGACCAGCGCACGGTCGTCACCCCCGATCACCACGACGTGGAAGTGGCCCGTGTCGTCCGGTTCCTCCAGGGCGACCACCGGCGGACGGGGACGGAGGTCGACCTGCACGATCATGGCCACTGCCTACCGCACCCCGTCGGGTGCCGTCAGGTCCGTCGCCGACTCACGACGCGGGCTCAGTCCTCGGCCATCGGGTAGGGGAACTTGGCGGCGACCCCACCGTCGACGACGAGGGTCTGGCCTGATACGTAGCCGGCGAGGTCCGAGCACAAGAACAGCAGGGCGGCGGCGATGTCAGCGGGGAGCGCGACCCGTCGCAGCGGGGTGTTCGCGACGTTGCGGGCCCGGCCCTCCTCGCCGAGGAAGGCCGAGACGCGGGGGGTCCAGACCACCCCCGGGGCGACCGCGTTCACTCGCACGCCGGCGGGGCCGAGCTCCACCGCCGCCGAGCGGACCAGCGCCATCAGCCCGGCCTTGGCCGCGCCGTACGCGGCGTGGCGAGGTGCGGACGTCAGCCCCGACACCGAGGCCACGAACGCGAGCACACCGCCGGTGCCGGCGGCGGCGAGCGCCCGTCCGGCGAGCTGGACGGTGAGATAGGCGTGACGCAGCACGATGTCGAAATGCCAGTCCCAATCCTCGTCCGCGAGCTCGAGCAAGGTCGCGTAGCGGGCCATGCCGACGATGTCGACGACGCCGTCGAGACCGCCGAGCGCCGCCGACGACTCGTCGAAGATGCGGGTCGCTCCGGAGCGGGCGGTCGCGTCGCCGACGACGGGGACACCGTCGACCTCGCCGGCGACCTCCCGGGCCCGGTCGGCGTCCAGGTCGACGCACACGACGCGGGCCCCGACCGAGGCCAACGCGTGGACCGTCTGGCGGCCGATCCCCTGGCCGGCGCCGATGACCACGAAGCGACGGCCGTCCAGGCGCAGCCGGCCGGGATAGTCCGGAACCGGGGTGTCGTCGCTGCTCGTCATCGTGCTCCTCGGGCGGTCGGCGGCGGTCCGGGCTGCCTCGAATGGTGGCCGACCGGGCGGCGCGGCCGCCACTGCCCGCCGGCGCGACGCCACGACCACCAGGGCGGGCCCGTGGGGCACCGGTAGCCTGCGGGCCGTGCCGGAGCTCGAGACGCTGCGCTACGAGGCCGCCGAGGGTGTCGCCACGATCACCCTCGACCGGCCGGAGCGACTCAACAGCTTCAACACCACCCTGACCCGGGAGCTGCAGGGGCTGTGGCGCGAGCTGCGCTTCGACGACACGGTGCGGGCCATCGTGCTCACCGGCGCCGGGACCCGCGCCTTCTGCACCGGAATCGACCGCGGCGACGTCATCCCCCAACCGTCGGGCCCGTGGATGATGGACGACCCGGGCCTCCTGCTCGGGCCCAAGACCGCGGATTGCTGGAAGCCGGTCGTCGCGGCGGTGAACGGGATGGCCTGCGGTGGGGCGTTCTACCTGCTCGGCGAGGTCGAGACGATCCTCGCCGCCGAGCACGCCACGTTCTTCGACCCCCACGTCACCTACGGCATGACCGCCGCGTTCGAACCCATCCTCATGCGGTCCCGGATGCCCTTCGGGGAGATCATGCGCCTGACCCTGCTCGGCAACCACGAGCGCCTGTCGGCTCGACGCGCGCATCAGATCGGGCTGGTCCAGGAGGTCGTGCCGGCCGAGCGGCTCCTCGATCGTGCGCAGGAGTTGGCCGCCCAGATCGCGTCGTCGCCCGCGGTCGCCGTACAGGGGACGGTGCGTTCGATCTGGCTAGCGCGAGAGCTGAGCCGCTCGCAGGCGCTGAGCATGGCGAAGGTGTACATCGGCTTGGGCAGCGACGACGACGCGATCGCTGAGGGTCAGGCCCGCTTCGAGTCCGGCGTGCGCATCACGCCGAACGTGAGGTAGCCGTGGCGCTCGGACCGGACGCGGTGTCGCTGACCGGCAAGGTCGCGCTCGTCACCGGCGCCGGGCGCGGGATCGGCGCGGCGACGGCGCTGACCCTGGCTCGCTTCGGGGCAGACCTCGCGTGCTGTGACCGGGAACCCGACGGCTTGCGGGCCATCGCCGCGGCGGTGGAGGCCACCGGACGTCGGTGCGTCACCGGCGAGCTCGACGTGCGTGACGGCGACGCGGTGCGGCGCTGGCTCGCCGAGGTGGCGGCCGCGTATGGCCACCTCGACGTGCTCGTCAACAACGCCGGCGGCGGCTTCTACGCAGCGTTCCGCGACGTCAACGAAAAGGGCCAGCGGGCACTCGTCGACGAGAACTTCACCAGCGTCACCCATTTCGTGCGGGGCTCCCTCGAGCTGCTCACCCCGGGCGCGTCGATCGTGAACGTGACCTCGATCGAGGCGTCGCGGGCCGCTCCCGGCTTTGGGATCTACGCGGCGATGAAGGCGGCGGTCGAGAGCTTGACCAAGACCCTCGCGCTCGAACTGGCTCCGCGGAGGATCCGCGTGAACGCCCTCGCCCCCGACGCCATGCCAACCCCCGGCGACGAGGGTCTCGCCGAGGCGGTCAGTCAGGGCCAACGCGAGGTGTACGACCGCAAGGTCCCGCTCGGCTGGGGCGACGTCGACGACGCGGCCGGGGCGGTCGTGTACCTCGCGTCGGACCTGGCCCGCTGGGTGACCGGCACGGTGCTCCACGTGGACGGCGGGAGCCACGCCGCCTCGGGTTGGGTCCGTCGAGACGATGGGACCTACGAGCCCTGAGCTGACCGCCCGCGGCGCGGGCTCGACTGCTACTTGTCGACGACGCCGCCGAGGTACGCCCGTTGGAGCGCTTCGCCGACCTCGGCGGGTGAGCCGGTGTACTGGATCCGGCCGTGGAGCATGATCGCCGCGGCATCCGCGACGCCCAGCACCTCGTGGGCGAACTGCTCGACGATGACGATGGCCACGTCGTCCGCCGCGATCCGGCGGACGACGCTGTAGAGCTCCTCGACGATCAGCGGCGCCAGGCCCATCGAGAGCTCGTCGAGGAGCAGCACCCGCGGGTTGGTGGCCATGGCACGGGCCATGGAGAGCATCTGCTGCTCGCCACCCGACAGCGTCCCGGCGAGCTGCTTGCGTCGCTCCTGGAGGCGGGGGAACCGCGCGTAGGCACGCTCCTCGACGTCGCGCAGCGACACCCCGGTGAAGGTGATCATGCGGAGGTTCTCGAGCACGGTGAGGTTCGGGAAGATGCCTCGCCCCTCGGGGATCGTGCAGAGACCGACGCGGGCGAGGCGGTCCGGCGCCCAGCCGTTCACCCGGTCGCCGAAGTACTTGACGGTGCCGCTGACCGGAGGAAGCTGGCCGCTCGCGACCTTCAAGGTGGTGCTCTTCCCCGCGCCGTTGGGTCCGAGCAGCGCGAACACCTGGCGCGGCTTGAGCCGCAGGGTGACGCCGTCGAGCACGTCGATGGTGCCGTAGGCGGCGCGGATGTCGACGAGCTCGAGCGCATAGTCGACGTTGGCGGGCAGCGGGGTGTCGCCGTTCGTGGGCGATGCGGTCACGGGCGCGGCGAGCACGATCTCGTGCATCAGCTCGGTCTGCTCCGGCGGAATTTCCTTCTCCTCGTCTCCCTCCCCGAGGTACGCGGCTCGGACCAGCGGGTCGGCCTGGACCTGTTCGGGCGTTCCCACCGCGATGATGCGCCCGAAGTCGAGGACGTGGATTCCATCCGAGGCGCTCATGACGAGGCCCATGTCGTGCTCGACGAGCAGGACCGCGAGACCGGTGGCGGACAGCTCGCGCAGGAGCCCGGCGAGCGCGCGCGTCTCCTCCTCGTTGAGGCCCGCCGACGGTTCGTCGAGGAGGAGCACCTGGGGTTTCGTGGCGAGCGACCGCGCCACCTCGACCAGGCGCTGCGTGCCGGTCGGGAGCTTGTCGACCCGCTCGCCGGTGACGGCTTGGAGGCCGACCCGCTCAACAAGCTGGTCGGTGAGCTCGGCCGGCTTGAACTTTTCCCGGGACCACTGGCGGCGCATCTCGGCCGCGACCAGCACGTTGTCGCGTACCGAGAGGGTCCCGAACGTCTCGAGTCGCTGGAAGGTGCGCGCGATCCCGAGCCGGGCTCGCCGGTGCGGTCGCTCGCCGGTGATGTCCCGGCCGTCGAGGAGCACCGCGCCCTCATTGGGCGGCTGGAGGCCGGTGATGACGTTGAACAGGGTGGTCTTGCCGGCTCCGTTCGGTCCGATGAGGCCGGTGACCTGGCCGGCGGGGACGTCGAGGGTGACCTCGTCCAGCGCGCGCAGGCCGCCGAAGCTGACCGACACGGCGTGGCAGGTGAGCTCACTCATGGGTTCTCCCGGGCGACGGGCTGGCGGGCCGCCAGCGGGGGGCGGGGCGGCGCGGGTGGCGATCCGCCGCGACGCTCGTGGGTGCGAGCGGCGCGAGTCTCGCGCTTGAGGCGGCGCTCGGCCTGATATTCCTCGCGGGCGTCGTGGCGCCACGGCAAGAAGCGGGCGAGCTGCCGGCCCGCGTCGACCGCGACGCCCTCGGGGCTGCGCACGACGCTGAAGGACGCCAGCCCGGGCCCGACCCGGGTGATCGTCACGAACACCGCGACGCCGAAGACGACCCAGGTCACGTCGTTTTGGAGGATGACGAGCAGCACGCTGGCGATCCCGCCGAACAGGGCGCCGCTCACCGTGCTCACACCCCAGACCACGAGGAGCAGCAAGGCGCCGATGGCGAGGACATCGGTGATCTGAAAGTCCATCGCCCCTGCGGTCCCGCGGAACATGCCGAGGATCCCACCCGCGAAACCGGCCATCGCCGCCGAGAGCGCGAAGACCGCGAGCTTGGTGCCGACCAGGTTCACGCCGATCGTGGCGCTCGCGGCGGGGCTGTCGCGGAGCGCGATCAGCCGGCGTCCGAAGCGGCCGCGTCGCAGCCACACCACGAAGAGTGCCATCAGGGCGAAGATGACGGTGATCGCGACGAGGAAGCTGTTCGCGTCGTTGAAGTTGATGCCGAACAGGCTCAGCGTGGTGATGTGAGCGTCGCTCGCTCCGAACACCTCTGGTTGATCGAAGAAGATGGGGATCGCCATGGTCCCGAAGGCCAAGGACGCCAACGCCAGGTACAGCCCTTGGAGGCGGAGCGCGGGGAGGGCCATGAGGACCCCGAACGGCACCGCGAGCACCGCGGCGGCGACCAACCCGAGCGGGCTGCCCGGGTGGAACCATCCGCCGGCCTGCCCCGCCACCTGGGCCATCGCGAACGCCCCGACCCCCACGAACGTGATCTGGGCCAGCGAGATCTGACCGGCCCAGCCGGTCAGCGGCACGATCGAGAGCATGATGATGGCGGTGACCATGGCGAGCGTGACCCGGCGGGTGTCGGTCTCCTGGAGGCCGCCGAACTCGACGATGAGCACCACCGCGACGAGCAGCACCACCATGCCGACCCCGGTCTCCCACACCTTCCCGACCCGCGGGACCCGGTACCGAGGGGCGAGCCGACCGAGCTCGATGCGAGCCTGGGGCAGCGCGAGCAGCGCGATGAACAAGATGATCGCCGGGATCGCGGTCGACACGGTGCTCCAGCGGCCGTTCAGGTTCAAGAACGTGGTCGCGAACGAGGTCGCAATCCCGATGATGAGCCCGCCGGCGAACGTCCACGGCAAGCTTCGCAACCGTCCGATGATCGCCGCGGCAAACGCGTCGATGATGAAGAGCGTCAGGATGTCGACGCGCAACCCGGCCGTCGGCGCAAGCAGGATCCCCGCCACGGCCGCCATCGACGCGCCGATCGCCCACGCCAACGCGGAGAGACGCCCCGGGCGCGCCCCGGTCAGGCCGGCCAGCGCCCGGTTGTCGACCACGGCCCGCATTGCCATCCCCGTCCGGCTGCGGTGCAACAACAGACGGAGGAAGACGGCGATCGCGATCGCCACCGCGATCGTGATGATCTGAGCCCAGGTCACGATGACGCTGCCGATGCTCACGCCGGGGCTGCTGGCGAAGAACGGCGGGAGCGGCGAGATGCTGTTCTCGTCCCAGATCGTCGCGGCGAGTCCCATCAGCAAGAACATCAGGCCGATCGTGACGATGAGCTGCACGACGAGCGGCGAGTCCACCACCCGTCGCATCAAGAGCCGCTCGATGCCGGCGCCGAAGAGCGGTGCGGCGATCAGGACCACCGCGATCAACGCCACCGGCGCCGGCCAGTGCTGGCTGACACGCAGCTCCCAGTACAGGAACGCCATGAACATGCCGATGGCGCCCTGCGCGAAGTTGAAGACCCCCGAGGTCTGGTAGGTCACGACGAGACCCGAGGCGGCAATGGCATAGATGGAGCCGGTGACCAACGCGGTCACGATGGCCGCGATCAGGGTGCCGCCAGTGAACGAGTCCTGGTTCAGCGATTCGACGATGACGATGCCGAGGAAGACCGCCACCCCGAACACCAAGATGAGGTTCGACTTCTTCATCTCACGCGCCCCCCCGGGTAGCTCGAGACCCTGATGCCAAAACCGACTCGCCGGGCCGGGTACACGATCCGACCCCGGTCGCCGTCACACCGTGATCTCACCCACTCCTGGGCATCGAACATGACGATCAAGCCGTGCGGTGCAGCCGACGTCGAAGCTGGCGGGCCTCGTCGGAGTGTCCCCGGTCACCGGGCGGCGCTGAACCCCCAGGACCACGGTCCACTGCACGCCGATACGCCGCACATTGACTCCCCACTGGTGCCAGCCCCCAGGGCGCACCGCGCCTCGGCCCAAACGGTGGGCCCGAGGTCGGGCGCAGTGTTGCCGCAACTGAAACGTGTTGCAAGGGCACCCGCGGGTCAGGTCAGGTCGCCGGCTCCCAACGCGTCGGCGAGGCCCTCGACCGTCCAGCGGCCCTCTCGCTCGACGGTCGGGCCGTACCCCCAGCCCTCCATGACCCGCACCTCGCCCCCGCGGACGTACAGCACCCGCCCCGACTGCGACCAGCCGCCGCTGGCCAGCCACGCGACCACCGGGGAGACGTTGGCCGGGTGGTAGGTGTCGAACACCGCCGGGTCATCCGGGGCGCGGAGCAGGTCCGCGATACCCGCGACCGCCTCGGTCATGCGAGTGCGGGCCACTGGCACCACAGCGTTGACGCGCACGCCGTAGCGCTGCAGCTCCTCAGCGAGGATCACGGTCATGGCGGCGATTCCCGCCTTGGCGGCGCCGTAGTTGCTCTGACCCACCGCGCCGAGCAGCCCCGACGTCGAGGACACGTTCACGACCGCGGCCGCCACCGACTCCCCGCCTTTCGAGCGTTCGCGCCAGTGACCGGCCGCGACCCGGGTGGCGCAGAAGGTGGATCGCAGGTGTCCGCGCACGACCGCGTCCCAGTCGTCCTCGGTCATGTTCACGAACATCCGGTCCCGCAGGATGCCGGCATTGTTGACGAGCACGTCGAGGCGGCCCCAGGCGTCGAGAGCGGCGTCGACGATGCGCTCCGCGCCGGCCATGGTCGTGACGTCCTCGGCGCTGGCCAGGGCCGGCGCACCAAGCGCGCGCAGCTCGTCGGCCACCACCTCGGCCACCGACGGGTCGGAGCCGTTGCCGTCCCGGTCGGCGCCGGTGTCGTTCACAACCACCGACGCGCCCTCGGCGGCGAAGAGCCGGGCATGCTCTCGCCCCATCCCCCGGCCGGCGCCGGTGATGACCGCAACTCGGCCCGCCAGGCTGCCCATGCGACTCAGCCCAGCTCAGGGTCAGGGTCGGCGGGTGCCGGTCGGGGCCGCGCCCGAGCGTCCGCGCCGGCCGGTGTCGGTGACGTCCGCGCACCCCGCATGCGGCCTCCCCGTACACTCAAGACCTCGCGTCTGCGCAAGGGATCATGGCACTTCTGGATCAGCCCCTGAGTGGTGACGGGGACGACGAGGTCGTCGAACTCGCCGACGAGTCACCCGAGTCGCTCTTCGAGTTCCTCGCGGCTCGAGGTTGGGGCGACGGCCTCCCGGTGGTCGCTCCGACCGCGGCGCGGGTGGAGCGGATGCTGGTCGCCTGCGACGCCGACCCCGACACCCTCCTGGGTGTCGTCCCGCTGCGCGACGGGGCGGCAACCATGCGCACGGTGGCGATCAACGCCGTGCTGGCCGGCTGCCCGCCGGAGGTCCTCCCGGTCGTCGCCGCGGCGGTGCGCGCCCTTACCCGCCCCGAAGTCAACCTGCGGGGTGTCCAGGCCACGACGCACCCGGTGGCGCCGCTCGTGATCGTGCACGGGGAGGCCGTCGAGCGTTACGGATTCAACGCGACGACCGGCACCTTCGGGCCTGGGAACCGTGCGAACGCCACCGTGGGGCGCGCGGTGCGCTTCGTCCTGCTCCACGTCGGAGGGGCGCGCCCCGGCGCCGGTGACGCCGCCACGCAAGGTCAGCCCAGCAAGTACACCTACTGCATCGCTGAGCACGGGGCCGCGAGCCCGTGGCCCGCGTACCACCGCAGCCGAGGGGTTGATGCGCCGAGCGCGGTGACGGTGGCGTGCGGGGAGAACCCGCACAATTTCCACGACATGGAGAGCGACGAGCCGGTCCGGGTGCTGACCAAAGCCGCGTCCGTCATGGCGACGCTGGGCACCAACAACGCCTGCATCTCCCAGGGTGAGTTCTTCGTGGTGCTCTGCCCCGAGCACGCGGCCACGATCGCGGCCCGGGGCTGGTCCCGCGGCGACGTGCAGGCGTTCCTCTACGAGCAGGCTCGCCTTCCCCGAGCGACGCTGCGGCGGGCGTTCGACATCGTGGCGTGGCAGCCGTGGCTGGCCGCGATCGAGGACGACGCGGCACTCCTCCCGATGACCGACCATCCCGACAACGTGCGGGTGCTCGTCGCCGGCGGGCCAGGAAAGCACTCGTGCGTGATCCCGAGCTGGGGCATGACGAAGAGCGTCACCGTGGCAGTGGAGCCGTGAGCGCGGTCCGGGTGCTCACCCCGCCGGGCACGGTGGTGACGTCGCCCCTCGTCGCGGCGCCCGGTGTCTCGTCGCTGGGCGGTCAGTCGATCGGCGTGCTCGACAACGGGAAGCCGAACGCCCGGCTGCTGCTCACCACGATCGCCGAGCGTGTCGCGGCCCGCACCGGTGCGACCCTGGCGCTCGTGACCGGGAAGGCGACCGCCGCCGAACCGGCCGAGCCGGAGATTCTGCGCCAGCTGGAGGCGGCGCGGGTGGTCGTCACCGGCTCGGCCGACTGAGGCTCGTGCACGTCGTGGAGTGTCCACGACCTCGTGCGGCTCGAAGCCGCTGGCCATCCGACGGTCCTCGTGGCGACCGCCTCGTTCGCCGCGCTCGCCCGGCAGGCGGCTGATGCCTATGGCTTTCCCGATGCCCGCATCGTCGTGGTGGAGCACCCGCTCGGCGGGATCGGCGAGGACGACGTGATCGCACGCGCCGAGCGTGCCGTCGACGCGGTCCTCGAGCGGTTGACCGGCAGCCGATGAAGGCGGTCCGTCGAACCGACGCCGGGTTGGTGGTCGACAACACGCCCGACCCGGACGGCCCGGGCCGCCAGCTGCAGGTCGTCGCCGCGGGCATCTGCGGCAGCGATCTCCACCTGCTCGACCTGGGCCCGCGGGCGATCACGCTCGGGCACGAGTTCGCCGGCCGACTCGAGGACGGCACCGCGGTCGCGGTCGATCCCGGCTGCCCGTGCGGGACCTGCGACCAATGCCGAGCCGGGGCGGAGCACCGCTGCCGCACCAGCGCGGCGCGGACCCTGGGGGTGGCGCTCGACGGCGGGATGGCTGAGCGAGTCATGGTGAGCGACGAGGCGCTCGTCTCCCTGCCGTCTGGCCTCGCCGTCGGGGACGCCTGCCTGGTCGAGCCGCTCGGCGTCGCGGTCCACGGGCTGCGCATCGGTGGGGTCACCGAAGATTCGCGGGTCGCGGTGGTCGGGGGCGGCACCATCGGGCTCGCCGCGGTCGCCGCGGCGCGCGGTGTCGGCTGCGTCGACGTGGGCCTGGCGGCCCGGCATCCCCATCAGCGGGCGGCGGGCGAGCGGCTTGGCGCTCAGGTCATCGACGACGGCGAGTACGACGTCGTGGTGGAGGCGGCCGGGACCGAAGCGGCGCTGGCCGAGGCCGCGGCGCGGTGCCGCCCGGGTGGCCAGGTGATCTTCCTCAGCACCCACTGGAGCCCGGTGCCGATCCCCGGTCTCCCGGCGCTGATGAAGGAGCTCGTCTTTCGGTGGTCCTACACGTACGGGTCGCACGCCGGGGGCCGCGATCTCGACGCCGCCGCCGCGCTGCTCGGCCGAGACCCCGACATCGCGGCAACGCTCGTGACCCACCGGTTCCCGCTCGACGATGCGCCCGAGGCGTTCCGGGTCGCGGCGGACCGGGCGTCGGGCGCGATCAAGGTCGTCCTCGAGCCGTGATCGACCTGGGGCTCGAGGGCCGCCGGGCGCTCGTCACCGGCGCCGGCGTGGGCATCGGGCGCGCCACCGCGTGTGCGCTGGCCGACGCCGGCTGCGACGTCGCGCTCATCGATCGGGACGGCGCCGCGCTGGGCGACGCCGTCGCCGAGACCCGACGCGCCGGTCGGCGAGCCGTCCCGATCGAGGCGGACCTGCGCGTCGACGGCGCCGCCGTCGACGTGGTCGACCGCACCGTCGCGGCACTCGGCGGCCTCGAGGTCGCGGTGAACAACGTCGGGAGCCTGGCCGGCCTCGTGCCGGCGCCGTTCGTCGACCAAGACGACGCCTACGTCCACGAGGTCGTGGCGCAGAACCTGCTGGTGACGGCGGCGTGCGCCCGCGCCGAGGCTCGGGTCATGGTCGGCGCCGGCCGGGGCGGCGTGATCCTCAACGTCAGCTCGGGTGAGAGCACCCGCCCCGCGCTGCGGCTGGCCGCGTACGGCGCCGCGAAGGCGGCGATCAACCACCTCACCCAGACCCTCGCGGTCGAACTCGGACCCGAGGGGGTGCGAGTCAACGCGGTCGCGCCCGGGACGACGTTGACCCCGACCGTCCGCGAGGCCCTCTCGGACGACTACGTTGCCGCGCTCGTCGACTCCATCCCGCTGCGCCGCATGAACGAACCCGATGACCTGGCCCGCCTCGTCGTCGCCCTCGCCTCGGACCTCGGGCGCGCCGTGACCGGCCAGCTCGTGCTGGCCGACAACGGTGCCCACCTGGCCCGGAACCGGCCGGTCCTGGACGCCGGGTGAGCACCCCGCCGGTCGGTCTCGACGCCGGGCTGGCCGCGGTCGCCGAGCTCCTCGGGCCCGACGGCGCGCCGGTCCAAGTGGTGGGCTGGGACGACCGCGAAGCCACCCGGTCGTTACGCCTGGAGCTCGAGTCGGCGCAGTGCGGACCGTGACCGCCCCCGTTCGCACCGCGGTCGTCACCGGGGCCGCGTCCGGGATCGGCGCGGCCACCGCCCGCCGCCTCGCGGCCCTCGGCGCGACGGTCGTGTGCTGCGACGTCGCGGACGGAGCCGGCCACGCCGTGGCCGAGGAGGTCGGCGGCGTCTACGCGCACCTGGACGTGAGCGAACCCACCGGCTGGGCGGACCTCGTCGAGCAGCTCGAAGGCGAGCCGCTCCCGCTCGAGCAGGTCGTGCTCAACGCCGGCAGGCTGACGACGCCTGACCCGCGCCCGTTCCTCGACGTACCCCTCGAGCGTCTCGAGCGGGTCCGGGGCGTGAACCTCGACGGCGTCCTGCTCGGTGTCCGGGCGCTGGCGCCCCGGCTGGCCGACCACGGCGGTGGCTCCGTGGTCGCGACCGCGTCGCTGGCGGGCCTCGGACCCTACGCCGACGACCCGATGTACGCGGCGACGAAACACGCGATCGTCGGATTCGTGCGCAGCGCGGCCCCCCAGCTCGCCGAGCGGGGAATCCGCCTCCACGCCATCTGCCCCGGTGGGGTCGATACCGGACTGCTCGGCGCGCCGCGCAAGGCGGCGATCGCCTCGGCCGGTCGGCCGATGCTCGACCCGGACGAGGTCGCGGCGGCCGTGCTGGCATTGCTCGCCAGTCCCGACGCGGGACTCGTGCACACCATCGTCTCGGGACGCGGCGCGGAGCGCTACGAGTTCCGCGGCGTGCCGGGTCCCCGCCCCTGACCGGGTGACACGGACGCACCATCGTCGGACGTGAGCTCGAGCCACGCTCGTCCGAGCGCGACCGGGCGCCGTAGTCTGCGCCGATGAGCTTGCCGCCCGATGCCCGCACCACCTACGTGTCGCTGGACCCGCCGGAGAACGACCACCGCGCCGCGAAGCATCGGCTGGTGCGCGAGGTCAAGCGGGTCATCGAGCTCGTCGCGCATCTCGACAGCGACGCATTCGACCCGGGCGCGGTCGACACGCTCGCCGCGCGGGTGCACGAGCTGGGCGACATCCTCGAGGGGATGCCGAGCCTGCACGCCCGCGGCGGCCTGGGATCCCAGCCCGGGCCCCAGGGCTCGCTCCTCGAGCGCAGCGGCATCAGCGGTCGGAGCAATCCGCTCGCGCCACCCGTGCAGTGGACAGTCGGTGAGGAGCGGACCACCGGATCGGCGGTGTACTCGCCGGCCTACGAGGGTCCGGTCGGTCACGTGCACGGCGGGTTCGTGGCGGCGGCGTTCGATGACCTCATGGGCGCCGCGCAGGTGACCTCCGGGCAGGCCGGCTACACCGGCACCCTCACCGTGCGGATGATTCGCCCCACGCCCCTCGGGCGGCGGATCGACTACGAGGCCGGCATCGACCGGGTCGAGGGCCGCAAGATCTGGGTGTGGGCGACGTCATCGTGGGACGGCGAGCGACTGGCGGAAGCGTCGATCGTGTTCATCGCGCCGCGGGACGGGACCGGGCCCCGGTAGCGGCGCGGGGACCCCGGATCAGCGAGCGGGTACGGGTCGCCACATCGGGACGCCGACGTCGTCGGCGGCGTTGATGAAGTGCACCTCGACGGGCAGGCCGATCCGCACCGACTCCGGGTCGCAGTCGGTGACGTTGCCCATGATGAGCGGGCCCTCGTCGAGTTCGATCATCGCCACGACGTAGGGCAGCTCGTTGCGGAACGCGCGCATCCCCATCTGGCGCACGATCGTGAAGGTGTGGACGGTGCCGCGGCCGGTGCACTCGAGCCATTCGGGCTCACCGGCGCAGCTGGTGCACAGCGCGCGCGGGTAGAATTGGCGGTGGCCGCAGTGTGGGCACGCCTGGATGAGCAGACGCCCCTCGGTCCCCGCCTGCCAGTAGTCGCGGTTGACGTCGTCGGGGGTCGGGAGCGGCTTGGTCCACTCCTCGGTCGGGGTCGTGACGTCGCTCATCGTCTGCCTCTCATGGGTGCTCGGCGCCGAGGATCGCGACGCCGATGCAGCTCAGCCAGCCGCCGGAGCCGGCGCACAGCGCGACCTGACAGTCCGGGACCTGCGCCTCGCCAGCTTGGCCGCGCAGCTGGCGTGCCGCCTCGATGAGCAAGAAGATCCCGCGCATGCCGGGGTGGCTCGACGACAGGCCGCCCCCGTCGGTGTTCAGCGGCCATCTCCCACCCCGCTTGAGGTGCCCCTCGGCGATGAAGGGGCCGCCCTCGCCGCGGGGCACGAAGCCGAGGCTCTCCAGCAGGATCAGGCAGGTGATCGTGAACGAGTCGTAGAACATCAACATGTCGACGTCGTCGGGGGTCAGCCCCGCCCGCGCGAAGGCCACGGGACCGGCCTTCGCGCCGGCTGACGTCGTGAAGTCGACCTGCTGACTCACGTTCCAGTGGGTCTGGGCTCCCGCCGCGCCGAGCACGTACACCGGTGGTTGGGGCAGGTCTCGGGCCCGCTCGGCCGTGGTCATGATGATCGCGCCGCCGCCGTCGGTGATCGCGCAGCAGTCGAGCTTGTGGAGCGGGTCTGCGATCATGCGGCTGCTCACCACGTCGTCGACCGTCATCGGGTCGCGGTACATCGCGTGCGGGTTCAACATGGCGTACTCGCGCACGCCGACCGCGATCTCGGCGAGCTGCTCGGACGTGGTGCCGAACTCGTGCATGTGGCGAGCCGCGTGCATGGCGTAGGCGCCGACCAGCGAGTTCCCGTACGGCGCTTCGTACTGGATCGGCCCGGCGACCCGTTGGCCCGGCCGCTGGAACCCGCCCGTTCCGAGCTGGCGACCCATCCGGCTCAGCTGGTCCGACCCGTAGGTCACGATGGCGGTGTCGCAGAGACCTTCGCGGATCGCCGCCGCGAGATGCTGGACGTGGAACTCGAAGGACGACCCGCCCGTCATCGTGCCGTCGATGTAGCGATGGTCGATGCGCAGGTACTCGGCCATCGTGACCGCATCGTCGATCATCATCCCGCCCGAGCCGCCGACGCCGACGTACCCGTCGAGCGTGGACTTGTCGATGCCGGCGTCCGCCAGGGCGCGCTGCGTCGCCTGCACGTGGTGTTGGACGCCGTCGAGATGCGGCGCTACTGGGTAGTCGGACAGGCCGGTACCCACGATGACAGGCGTGCGGTCCACGGGATCTCCCTCGCGGCCTGGTGACTGACGGGGGCGTCAGTGAACCACACCGCCGGTCGAGCGCGCCACGCGACGCCCGACCGCCGCCGCGAGCACCGTCCGGCGCCGTGACGGCGGACCTTCGTCTGGGCCTCCAGTTCGGGTACTGGACGACCGAGCCACGACCGGCGGTCGAGCTCATCGAGCGGGCCCGCTACGCCGAGGACCTCGGCTTTGACTCGGTCTGGACCGGTGCGGCGTGGAGCAGCGACGCCTTCTCTCCGTTGGCGGCGATCGCCGGCGCGACGGGCCGGGTGCGACTCGCGACTGGCATCGCCCAAATGTCCGGGCCCCGAGACGCGCCGCCTCAACCGTCGTCATCCCTGGGCGCTTCCGTGATGTGGGCACCTGACGGGGAGTCAGATCGGCCCGTAGAGTGCGGGGCGATGGAATTCAACCTTGCTGACCTGTTCGAGCACGCCGTCGACAACTTCGGGGACCGCGAGTACCTGGTCGTGGAGGGTCAACGGCGCACCTACGCGCAGATGGAGGAGCGGGCGAACCGCCTCGCCCATCACCTCTTGGCGCATGGCATCGGCCCCGGCGACCACGTCGGGATCTACGCCTACAACTCGGTGGAATGGGTGGAGACGCTCTGGGCAGTCTTCAAGCTGCGGGCGGTCTGGGTGAACATCAACTACCGGTACGTCGAGGCCGAGCTCTCCTACCTGTTTGAGAACGCTGACCTCAAGGCCCTCGTGTACCTGCGTGAGTTCGCACCCCGGGTGCGCAACGTCATCGACACGCTGCCCCTGCTGGAGCATTCGATCGTCATCGAGGATGCCAGCGGCGCGGACGTCAGCGGTCTCGACTCGGTCGAGTACGAGGCGGCGATGGCGAGCGGCTCCCCCGAGCGCGACTTCGGTCCGCGCTCCCCCGACGACCGGTACATCCTCTACACCGGCGGGACGACGGGCATGCCGAAGGGTGTCGTGTGGCGCCACGAGGACGTCTTCTTCGCGCTCGGCGGCGGGATCGACCCGACGACGAACACCCGGGTGCAAGCCCCCGGCGATCTCGTCGCCCGGGCCCGGGAGCGGCAGCCGGGCACGATGCTCCCCATCGCGCCGCTGATGCACGGCGCCTCGCAGTGGTCGGTGATGGGCGGCGCCTTCCAAGGCAACCGGATCGTGCTGGTGAGCAAGTTCGACCCGGATCGGGTGTGGCGCCTCGTGGAATCCGAGGGGGTCAACAGCATCATGATCACCGGCGACGCGATGGGCCGCCCCCTCGCCGAGACCCTCGCCGCGTCCGGCGACACCTACGACTTGTCGTCGCTGGTGTCGATCTCGAGCACCGCGGCGGTGTTCTCCCCCTCGGTCAAGCAGAGCTTCCTCGACCAGCTCCCGAACGTCATCATGAGCGAGGCGGTCGGCGCCTCCGAGACCGGCTCCAACGGCTACGCGCTGGTCCAGCGCGCGGATACCGAATCGACCCGGGGGCCGACCGTGAAGGCCATCTTGGACAGCGTGGTCCTCGACGACGATCTGCGACCGGTCGAACCGGGCTCGGGCGTCGTCGGCAAGCTCGCCCGCCGGGGCAACATACCGGTCGAGTACTACAAGGACCCCGAGAAATCGGCACAGACCTTCGTGACCGCCGCCGACGGCACGAGATACTCGGTCCCGGGCGACTTCGCGACCGTCGAGGCGGACGGGCGGATCGTCCTGCTCGGGCGTGGGTCGGTCAGCATCAACTCGGGCGGTGAGAAGATCTTCCCCGAGGAGGTCGAGGCGGCGATCAAGTCGCAACCCGACGTGTACGACTGCACCGTGGTCGGCATACCCGACGAGCGCTGGGGTCAGCGGGTGGTGGCACTCGTGCAACCCCGCGCCGGTCGCGCGCCGACCCTCGAGGACATTCAGGCCCACTGCCGTGAGCTCCTGGCCGGCTACAAGGTGCCCCGGGAGCTCCACCTCGTCGAGGAAGTCGTCCGGTCACCGTCGGGTAAGCCCGACTACCGCTGGGCGAAGGACATCGCGACGGGCGCGACGACGCCCGCCTAAGGAGGAACCGCATGCGGACCCGCGCGACCGAGATGTTCGGGCTGGATCTACCCATCTTCGCGTTCAGCCACTGTCGTGACGTCGTGGCCGCGGTGAGCAAGGCGGGCGGGCTCGGCGTGCTGGGCGCGTTGGCGTTCACGCCCGACCAGCTCGAACTCGAGCTGCAGTGGATCGACGAGCACGTCGACGGGCGACCCTACGGCGTCGACGTCGTGATGCCGGCCAGCTACGCGGGCGCGGGGGGTGAGCTGGACCCGGATCGGATGGAGTCCCAGCTTGCCGACATGATCCCCCAGGAGCACAAGGACTTCATCGAGCGGGTCCTCGCCGAGCACGACGTCCCACCGCTCGACGATGACGACGACGCGGGGAGCGGACTGCTCGGCTGGACGCACGAGGGTGCCCGCCCGCAGGTGGAGATCTCGCTCGCGCACCCGATCAAGCTGCTCGTGAACGCGTTGGGGCCGCCGCCGAAGGACATCGTGGACCTCGCGCACGAGCACGGCGTCAAGGTCGCCGCGTTGGTCGGGAGCCTCGCCCAAGCCGAGCGCCAGGTGAACCAAGGCGTCGACATGATCGTGGCGCAGGGCTACGAGGCCGGAGGACACACCGGGGACGTGGCGTCGATGGTCCTGGTGCCCGAGGTCGTCGACGCGGTCGGCGACCGGGTCCCCGTCCTGGCAGCCGGTGGCATCGGCTCGGGCCGCCAGATGGCCGCCGCGATCGCGCTGGGCGCCGAGGGGGTGTGGACCGGGTCGATCTGGCTCACCACGACCGAGAGCGACACGGCACCCGCGGTGCTCGAGAAGCTCACCGCGGCGGGCTCCCGTGACACGGTGCGCTCCCGGGTGATCAGCGGGAAGCCGGCCCGCCAGCTACGCACCGAGTGGACCGACGCGTGGGAGCGTCCCGATTCGCCGGGCTATCTGCCGATGCCGCTGCAGTACATGGCGACCGCGCCGGCGCAGCGCCGCATCGTCAAGTACGGGGTGCACGAGCTCCAGGGCATGCCAGTCGGTCAGATCGTCGGTCGCATGAACACCGTCCGGCCCGTGCGCGACGTGGTCCTGGACCTGATGGAGGAGTTCGTCGACTCGACCGCGCGTCTCGACACGCTGCGCGACGAGGAGTAGCGATGCCCGCGGTGCTCGTCCACGGGGTGCCCGACACGCCAGAGCTCTGGACCCCGGTCGTGGCGCGCCTCCGCCGCGACGACGTGATCTGCCCGCGCCTGCCGGGATTCGGTGGCCCGATCCCGAACGGCTTTGGCTGCACGAAGGACGAGTACGCGGCCTGGCTGGTCGACCAGCTGGTCGCAGTCGGTGAGCCCGTCGATCTGGTCGGGCACGACTGGGGCTCGATCTTCACCCAGCGGGTCGCGACCACCCGTCCCGAGCTGATCCGCAGCTGGGTCCTCGCCGACGGCGCGATCAGCGAGGCGTTCCGGTGGCACGAGCTGGCGACGCAGTGGCAGACCCCGAGCGTCGGCGAGCAGATCATGGAGCTCATGACCCCCGAGGCGGTCGCCGCCGCGCTGGGCGACGCCGGCCACCCCGACCCGGCGGGCGCGCCGACGAGGCGATGAAGCAGGCAATCCTCAGCCTGTATCGCTCCGCGGTCGACGTCGCCGCCGAATGGACACCGCCCCCGGGGGTCGTGACGCCGCCCGCGCTGGTGCTGTGGGGCGCGCACGACACCTACGGGCCCCCCGCGTACGGGCGCGCCGCGGCCGAGCGGGTCTCGGCACCCTTCGTGGAGCTCGACGCCGGCCACTGGAGCGTCGCCGAACGGCCCGTCGAGACCGCCGCCGCGCTCGAAGATTTCTGGAGCTATTTCTGATGCCGGTCGCCGCGCCGATCCAAGCGCTGCTCGACGCCGCGTCCGGGGCCGGCGTCCCCGCGCTGCGCGACCAGCCCCTCGACGAGGCCCGCCGGAACGCGATCGAGTTCGTGCACGCCGGCGAGGGCCCGAAACGCCCAGTGGCGCGGGTCGAGGACCGTCAGCTCGACACCACAGCCGGGCCGTTGGCAGCCCGCGTCTACACGCCGGTCGAGACCACCGAGCCGCTCCCGGTCGTCGCGTTCTTCCACGGCGGCGGCTGGGTGATCATGGGGATCGACACCCACGACGGCATCTGCCGGCGACTCGCGGACGCGAGCGGGGCGATCGTGGTGAGCGTCGAGTACCGCCTCGCGCCCGAGCATCGGTACCCCGCGGCACTCGACGACTGCTTCGCCGCGACGCAGTGGCTCGCCGAGCACGCCGCGGAGGTGGGCGGGGACCCAACCCGTCTCGCCGTCGCCGGTGACAGCGCGGGCGGCAACCTCGCCGCCACGGTGGCGTTGCGAGCCCGCGTGAACGGCCCTCGGCTCGCCGCGCAGCTGCTCGTGTACCCCGTGTGCGACGCGGCCCGCGACACCGACTCGTACCGCGACAACAGCGAGGGCTACCTGCTCACCGAGCGCGACATGGCCTGGTTCTGGGACTGCTACCTAGGACCCGAGGGTGACCCCGCCGACCCGTTCGCGTCGCCGTCACGCGCCGCGGACCTGGCCGGGCTCCCCCCCGCGCTGGTCGTCACCGCCGAGTACGACCCGCTGCGCGACGAAGGCGAGGCCTACGCGCGCCACCTCGACGGCTTCGACGTACCCGTCGAGCTGCACCGCTTCGACGGCATGATCCACGGGTTCTTGGGCATGGAGCAGCTCGTGCCCGACGCCGACGAGGCCATGGCCCGCGCCGGCACGTTCCTGCGTGCCACCCTGGCGGTCTGAGCCGCGCCCGACTCAGAGTCGCTGCAGAATGCTGGCGGTCCCCAACGAGCCGCCGCAGCACATCGTGACGAACGCCAGCTCCTGATCCGAGCGCTCGAGCTCGTGCAGCGCGGTCGTGATCAGCCGGGCTCCGGTCGACCCGACCGGATGGCCGAGCGCGATCGCGCCCCCGTTGACGTTGACCCGGTCGAGGTCCGGCTTGTGCACCTGGGCCCAGGAGAGCACCACGGCGGCGAACGCCTCGTTGATCTCGAAGAGATCGAAGTCGGCCATCGCCATGCCGGACCGGTCCAGCATCTTGGCCGTCGCGTCGACGGGGCCGTCGAGCAGGTAGTACGGGTCGGTTCCGGTGACGAGCTGGTGCACGAGCCGCGCCCGGGGTCGCAAACCCAAGCCCCGCGCCACCGACTCGTCCATCCACAGCACCGCCGCCGCCCCGTCGGAGAGCTGCGACGACGACCCCGCGGTGTGGCGGGCGCCGTCGTAGACGGCCTTGAGCTTGGCGAGACCGTCGAGGGTCGTCTCGCGCAGACCCTGGTCACGCGAGATGGTCTGGGTCTCCCCGGTCGGCGTCCCGTCCTCGCCGAGGGTCGGCGTCTCGATCGGGGCGACCTCGCGCTCGAAGCGACCCTCGTCCCAGGCCACCCTCGCTTTGCGTTGCGAGTGAAAGCCCCACTCGTCGAGGTCCTCGCGGGTGATGCCTCGCTTGTCGGCGATGCGCTCCGCGGCGCCGAACTGGCCGTTGGGCGGGTCGTCGTAGGGCCACGGCTCGGTCTTGTAGTGGCCGGGCCCGTTCACGACGTTCGAGCCGAGCGGCACGTGGCTCATCTGCTCCACGCCGCACGCGATCCCGACGTTGATGCCGCCTGCCGCGACCAAGCCCGCGACCAGGTGGTTGGCCTGCTGGGCGGACCCGCACTGGGCGTCGACGCTCGTGCACGCGGTGCTGAACGGCAGGCGGTCGTTGCCCGCGCTCAGCCAGGCGTTGCGGGTCACGTTCGAGCCCTGCTCGCCCGCCTGGGTCACACAGCCGCCGACGACCTCGTCGACGATCGCCGGGTCGATGCCCGAGCGGTCGATGACCTCGAGGAGCGCGTGGCGGAGCACCTCGGTGGCCTTCAGTCCCGAGAGCCAGCCGTTGCGCTTGCCGATCGGGGTGCGCACGGCCTCGACGATGACGGGGTTCCCCACGGGTGCCTCCAACGCCGCCACGCTGACGGCTCCAGGTGATGTGACTACTCGTCAGTTTAGGATCGGTCCTCGTCCCGATGACCAGCCCTGCCACGTTCCCCGTCCCCGGCCCTGACCGGGAGGTCACGGCGGCGACGCGCGCGTCCCGAGCGGCGGCCGACGCCGCCCGCCGGGTCATCGGGGCCCTGGTGGTGAGCCACGCCCCGGTGGAGGTCCTCGAGCGAGCCGCGGCGGACCTCGCCGCGGTGGCCGCCCGGCTCGAGCCCCACGCCGGCACCAGCCGTTACGACGGCACGGGCGGGCTGGGCCCCACCCTCGACGCGGTCATCGTCGAGCGCCACCCGTTTCTCGGGGATTCGCACCCCGGCGCGCCGCCGCTGCGACTCGTGACCGCCGACGAGGGCGTCAACGCCACCGTGACCTTCGACGCCCGCCACGAGGGCATGCCGCAGCGCGCCCACGGAGGCTGGATCGCGGCCCTGTTCGACCAGGTGGTCGGGATCGCCGCGGGGCGCGTCGCAGGCCGTCCCGCGATGACCGGCACCCTGACCGTCCGCTACGTCGCCCCGACGCCCCTCGGGCGTGAGCTTCGGCTGTGCGCCACGGCCGAGCCGGCCAGCGGGCGCACGCTGCGAGCCCACGCCACGCTCGGGCCGGGCGAGGCGGTCACCGCCCGCGCCGAGGCCGTCCTCGTCCTCGCCCGGGGGGACCGCCTGGACCCCCGAGAGCCCGGCCCGCGATGAGCGGGCCGCTGGCGGGGACACGCGTCGTCGAGCTGGTCGGGCTCGGCCCGGGCCCGTTCTGCGGGATGGTGCTCGCCGACCTCGGCGCCCAGGTGCTGCGCGTCGATCGGGTCGAAGCCGCCCGCGCGATCGACCGCCAGCAGCCGGCGACGAACCCGATGAATCGGTCGAAGCGAGCGCTGGGGCTCGACCTCAAGTCGCCCGACGGTGTCGAGGCGTTCCTGGGACTCGTCGAGCACGCCGACGTCGCCTTCGAAGTGTTTCGCCCCGGCGTCGCCGAACGTCTGGGCGTCGGCCCCGACGCCTGTCGAGCCCGCAACCCGCGCCTGATCTACGGCCGCCTGACCGGCTGGGGCCAGTCCGGGCCGCTGGCCGGCGCGGCCGGCCATGACCTCGACTACCTCGCGGTGTCCGGCGCGCTGGAGCCCCTCGGGCGAGTCGGGCAACCCCCCACCGCGCCGATCAACCTGCTGGCCGACTTCGCGGGGGGCGGCATGCTCCTCGCGCTCGGCGTCGCCGCCGCGCTCTACGAGCGAGAGCGTTCCGGCGAGGGTCAAGTCATCGATGCGGCCATGGTCGACGGCGCCGCGCTCATGCTGACTCCCTTCTATGGCGCCCGCGCGTCGGGTGCGTGGGGTGAGCGCGGCACGAACCTGCTGGACACCGGCGCGCCGTTCTACGATGTCTACGAGACCGCGGACGGCAAATGGCTCGCGCTCGGGGCGATCGAGCCGCAGTTCTACGCCGCGTTGCTCGAGGGACTCGGCCTCACCGGCACCGAACTGCCCGCCCAGATGGACACCCACGGCTGGGCCGAGCTGCGAACCCGATTCTCGGCCGTGATCTCCACGCGGACCCGCGACCAGTGGGTCGAGCGCTTCGCCGGGCTCGACGCCTGCGTGGCGCCGGTCCTGACCCCCGTGGAGGCCCCCGCGCACCCCCACCACGAAGCCCGCGCCGCGTTCCGCACCGTGCAGGGGGTGCCGCAACCGGCACCCGCGCCGCGCTTCTCGCGTTCCACACTCGACGACCCGCGCCCGGCGGAGCATCCCGGTGTCGCGACCGCAGAGACGCTCGCCGACTGGGGCTTCGACGCCATCGCGGTGGCCAAGCTCCAGGACGCCGGCGTGCTCATCTGAAGGGGGACACCCGATGCCGATACCCGAGCAGCGCGACCTTGAACAGGCACGCGGCATCCTCGCCGACTGGCTGGCGAAGCAGCGGCCCGAACTGAGCGACGTCGAGGTCGGGCCGATCAGCGGTCCGGCGTTCACCGGCTTCTCGAACGAGACGCTGCTGTTCGACGCGTCGTGGTCCGAGGACGGGACGCCGGGCGGGCAGTCGCTCGTGCTGCGTGTCAAGCCGACCCAGCACACGGTGTTCCTCGAGGCCGACTTCGAGCAGCAGTATCTCGTGCTGCGCACGCTGGGTGCGCACAGCACCGTTCCGGTGCCGCCCGTGCAGTGGTACGAGGCGGACGAGTCGTATCTCGGCGCGCCGTTCTTCGTGATGGGCCGGGTGGCGGGGCGCGTCCCGGCGGACAACCCGCCATACACGCTCCAGGGCTGGCTGCTCGACGAGTCGACCCCCGCCGAGCGTCGGGTCTTGGTCGAGAGCGGCCTGGGCGCCCTCGCCGCGATCCACGGCGTGGACTGGCGGGAACTCGGCCTCGAGGTCTTGAGCAAGCCGCAGTACGGGCAGCTCGGGTTCGAGCAGCAGCTGCGCTACTACGAGCGCTCCTACGAGTGGGCGCAAGCCGACGCCGGCTTCCCCGCGTCGGCGGTATCCCGGGCCACGCTCGAGTGGGTGCAGGCCCACGCGCCCGACCACGACCCCGAGATCACGTTGTGCTGGGGTGACGCACGGATCAACAATCAGCTCTTCGGGCCCGATCACCGGGTCGCCGCGGTGCTCGACTGGGAGATGGTCACCCTCGCCGACCCGATGATGGACCTCGGGTGGTGGCTGTTCTTGGACCGTCATTTCCACGAGGGGATGCCCGCACCCCGCCTCGAGGGATTCCCCACCCGGGACGAGATGGTCACCATGTACGAGCGAGCGAGCGGCCGAACGGCACGCGACCTCGAGTTCTACGAGATGTTCGCCGGGCTGCGCTTCGCGGTGGTCATGATGCGGATCGCCACCCTCGTCGCCGGGTTCGGGCTCATGCCGCTCGAGGCGGCCGAGGAGATGGCGGCCAACAACGCGGTCACCCGGGTGCTCGCCGACCAGCTCGGACTCCCGGCCCCCGGGCCGGCGCCGGGCAGCTTCGGCTAAGCGGTGTCTCCACCGTTCGACGTCGGCGTCGTGGACCTCATGGTCGCCCTGCCGCCGGCCCCGGGAGACCAGACCTGGCGCGACCAGCTCGGTCCCCAGCTCAAGGACCGCGAGTCCGAAGGGTTCGAACATCCGGCGTCGTACCTGTTCCGGAATCTGCCCGCGGCCCGGTTCGCCGACGACCCGCTGGACGCGGTGCTCGGGGAGATGGACCGGTTCGGGGTCGAGCGGGCGCTCGTGGGGTTCGACGCCGCCAACGACGTCGCGGTCCGGGCGATGCGCGACCACACCGACCGGTTCGTCGCCGCCTGCGAGGTGAACCCGAACGGCGGCGTCGCCGCCACCCGCACGCTCCGTGGCGCGGTCGAGGACCTCGGGGTCCGGGCGGCCACCGCGTTCACCGCCGGCGCGTTCCCGCCGGTGGCGCTCGACGAGCCCGCCTGGTTCCCGCTCTATGCCACGTGCGTGGAGCTCGGCATCCCGCTGTTCGTCACCGTCGGCGTGCCCGGCCCGCGCGTCCCCGCCGCACCCCAGCGGGTCGAGTGCCTCGATCGCGTCTGTTTCGAGTTCCCCGAGCTCGTCGTGGTGATGCGCCACGGCGGCGAACCCTGGGCGGACCTCGCGGTGAAGCTGATGTTGAAGTGGCCGGGGTTGCACTATTCGACGAGCGCGTTCGCGCCCCGCTACTACCCGCGGGTGATCATCGACTACGCCAACACCCGCGGTGCGGAGAAGGTGTGCTTCGCCGGCTACTTCCCGATGGGGCTGTCGTACGAGACGATCTTCGACCAGCTGCCCCAGGTACCGCTCCGCGACCATGTCTGGCCGAAATTCCTGCGCGAGAACGCGCGGCGCCTCCTCGGACTGGACGGCTAGCGCGGCGGCGCGCTCACCAGGCCGCGGGCCAGTCGCGGGTCGGCGACAGGGACCACTGCGGCTCGCGCCGCTCGAGGAAGGCCAGGACGCCCTCGCGGGCGTCGGCTTGGCCCATCAGGTGGTGGTGCATCGCGGTCTCGAGCCGGTCCGCCTCGTCGGCGTCGAACGGTGGGCTGGCCCAGAGCAGCCGCTTACTGATCGCGACGGACAGCGGGGCGGTGTTCCGGGCGAGGTCGTGGGCGATCTCCAGCGCGGTCGCCAGCACCCGGTCGGGCTCGACGGCCCGGTTGGCGAGCCCCATCTCGACTGCTTCCTCGGCGGTGAAGTGCCGCCCGGTGAGGAGCAGGTCGGCGGCACGGGCGAACCCGACCGCGCGGGGCACGGTCCAGTGCGAGTGGGCGTCGGGGATGACGCCCCGTCGGACGTGGACGAACCCGTACTTGGCGCCTCGGGCGAGGATGCGCAGGTCGCATTGCATCGCCAGGGTCATCCCGATGCCGATGGCGTGTCCGTTCACGGCCGCGACCACCGGCTTGCGGATCTCCCAGGCGGTCGGCCGCACCGGTGAGGAGGTGAACTGGTCGGGCCCGGTGGCGGGGGTGGCGAACGTGTCGGCCGCCGGGGTCAGGTCGGCACCGGCGCAGAAGGCGTCCCCGGCGCCGGTGACCACGACCGCGCGGACCTCGTCGTCCTCGTCGCAGCGGCGGTACGCCCGGCCGAGGCTGGCGCCCATGGCCCCGGTGAACGCGTTGCGGCGCTCGGGGCGAGTCAGCGTCACCACCGCGACACGGTCAGCCACCTCCAGGGTCAGGTCACGGAAGTCGTCGTCGGCGAGCACCGGGATAGTCTGGCCGCATGGCTTCGACCACGGTGGGTGCTCGGCTGCGCTGTGAGCGCTGCGGGACCGAGATCATCGTGGTGAAGGCCGCCGAGGGTGACGTGGTGTGCTGCGCGCAGCCCATGGCCGCCCGCGAGGGCTGAGGGACCCGGCGTGGCGAACTTGCTCGGGAAGCGATACCAGTGCTCGGTGTGCGCGGCGACCGTGCTGGTCACCAAGGCCGGCGACGGCAAGCTCCTCTGCCACGAGCAGGTGATGGAGGTCGCCCAGGCCAAGCCGTTGCCGTCGTCGGACTGACGGACGGGAGCCTGCCGGTCGTCGTGCTCGACGCTCGGCTCCTGAGCGGCGGCCCGGACGGGCTCGACGCGGCCCTCGCCGACACGCTCGGCTCGCCGGCCCTGCTCGTCGTCGACGGCCTCCGCGACGTCGACCCGCCGGGTCTCGAACTGCTCCGCCGGGTCCCCCTCGTCACCGCGGGGCGGGCCCCGCTCGACTCGGCCCACGCCGACGCGGTGGATCTCGTTTTGGCCGACGACGCGGCGTTGGGCCGGGCTCAGGTCGGCTGCGCCCGCGCCCCGCGGGCCGCGACCGCGGCCGCGCTGCTGCTGCGATGCGGTGGTGGAGACTGGTGGGACGGGCTCGTGCGCGAGTCGACGACCTACTCGATGCTGCAGGGCGGATCGGAGTTCCTCGGGTGGCGGTCCGCTCGCGGCGAGCCGGCCGCGGCTCGCGATCCGGGTCCACGCGTCCGGGTCGACCGCCACGGCCGGGTCACCGAGGTGACCCTGACCCGTCCGGAGCGCCACAACGCGCTCGACGTGCGCCTCCGCGACGAGCTGCACGCCGCCCTCGGCGAGGCGTTCGCCGGCGAGGGGCCGGTCGTGCTGCTCGGTGACGGGCCGTCGTTCTGCTCCGGCGGCGACCTCGACGAGTTCGGCACCTTCCCCGACCCGGCGGCCGCGCACCTGGTCCGGCTGAGCCGCTCCCTCGCCGCGCGGCTCGCGGCGCACGGCGAGCGGGTCGTGGTCGGACTCCACGGCGCGTGCCTCGGCGCCGGCGTCGAGCTCCCCGCGTTCGCCGCGCACGTCGTGGCCGCCGACGACGCCCGCCTCGGGCTCCCCGAGCTGGGCCTCGGCCTGGTCCCGGGGGCGGGCGGGACCGTCTCCCTGCCCCGCCGCATCGGCCGGCACCGCACCCTGGAGCTCCTGGTCCACGACGGTACGATCTCGGCCGCGGCAGCGTTGGGATGGGGTCTGGTCGACGAGGTGGTCCCCCGCGCCCAGCTCCGCTCCCGCTGCCGGCAGATCGCGGAGTCTGGCTCGTGAACGTCGCCCTGCTACTCGAGATGGCCGCCGACGGGTTCGGCGAGCGCGTCGCCATCGGATCCCGCACCGACGGTCTGACGTTCGCGGCCCTCCGCGACCACGCCACCGGCGTGGCCGCGCACCTCGGGTCCGACACGAGGACGGTCGCGTTGCTCGGCGCGACGTCGCCGCTGGTCCCCGTCGCGCTGTTCGGCGCGGCCTGGGTCGGCGCCTCGTACGCACCGTTGAACTTTCGCGTCCCCACCGAGACACGCGACGCCCTGCTCGCCCGCCTGGCGCCGGCCGTCGAAGCCGACGAGGGATGGCTCGACCTCGCTCCCGATCCCGGCCGCTCCCCGCTCGACAGCCCGTCGAAGCCGGCGGTGCTCTTGTTCACCAGCGGCACGACGGCCGAACCGAAGGCCGCCGCGCTCAGCCACGACCAGCTCACGGCCTACATCTTCAACACGGTGGAGTTCGGCGCCGCCGACGAGCACGAGGCGGTCCTCGTGGCCGTCCCGCCGTTCCACGTCGCCGGGGTGGCAGCGCTGCTCTCCTCGACCTACGCCGGCCGCCGCGTCGTGCCGCTCCCCCATTTCTCGCCCGAGGCGTGGCTCGACGTCGCCCGCGCTGAGGAAGTGACCCACGCCTTCGTCGTGCCGACGATGCTGGCCCGCATCGTGACGGCCATGGAGTCAGACCCGGCGGCGAGAGTGCCGACGCTGCAGCACCTCGCCTACGGCGGTTCGCGCATGCCGACGCCGATCCTCGAACGGGCCCTCGCGCTCTTCCCCGACACCGGGTTCGTGAACGCGTACGGGCTCACCGAGACCAGCAGCACCGTCTGCGTGCTGGGGCCCGACGAGCACCGCGTCGCCCACGCCAGCCCCGAACCCGCGGTCCGAGCCCGGCTGGGGTCCGTCGGCCGACCCGTCCCCGGCGTCGAGCTGCGCGTCACCGACGGCGAGATCCAGGTCCGCGGCGACCAGGTCTCGGGCGAGTATCTCGGGCGCGCCTCCCAGCGCGACCAGGCGGGCTGGCTCCACACCGGAGACCGCGGGTCGATCGACGCCGAGGGGTACGTGTTCGTGGAGGGCCGCGGTGACGACACCATCATCCGGGGCGGCGAGAACCTCGCGCCCGCCGAGATCGAGGACACGCTGCTGCGCCATCCCACCGTCGCGCACGCCGCGGTCGTCGGCGTCCCCGACGAGGAATGGGGCGAGCGGGTCGGCGCCATGATCGTGGGCCGACCCGGCGTGCCGGTCGACGTCGATGCGGTGCGATCGTTCGTGCGGTCCCATCTCGGCTCGTTGAAGACCCCCGAGGTCGTCGTGGTGACCGACGAGCTGCCACACACCGCGACCGGCAAGATCCTGCGACGCGCCGTGCGGGCGGACCTGACCCGACCCCGGTGAATGTCGAGCGGGTGGCCCGAGGAGAGCTTCCTCGGTGCGAGCGTCGCCGGCGTCGAGCGCAGGCAGTGACGATCTACGGCTGAGCCTCTCCCGGCGCCCAGTCGGGGGTTGGGACCACCAGGGTCGGCATGCCCGGCGGCGGGCCGAGCGCCACCGCGATCTTCGAGAAGCCCAGGAACAGGGCGACACCGGCGGTGAGCTCGACGAGCTGGCCGGGCGTGAAGTGCTCGAGCAGCTCGGCGCGTTGGGTGTCGGTGAGACCGGCCGGGTCGTGCAGGAACGTGTCGACGTAGCGGATGACTGCCTTCTCGCGTTCGGTGAGTGTGCTCGTCTCGTATCCGTCCTCGATGAGCGCGACGCGGTCCTCGGTCAGGCCGTCGTCGCGGGCCCCCGCGAAGCGGACGTTGCGGCAGTACGCGCAGTCGGTGGTGCGAGCGTTGCGGAGGCGGGCGATCTCCTTGATCGACTGGTCGACCGTGCCGTGACTCCACAGCAGGCCGTAGAGGCGCCAGAAGGCGGCCATCGCCTCGGGCTGCTCGCCCAAGACGTCGCCTCGCAGCGGGTGGCGGCTGGTGCTCATCGAGACTCCGATCAGGTCAACGCCGCGTCGGGCATCGGGCCGGCGACGATCGTCACGCTCGGCGGGGCGGGCACATCCAGGATGGTCCGGAACCGGCAGAATCCCTCGAACAGCGCCAAGACCTCGCAGAGCGCCACCAGGCCCGGCACCGTGAAGTGGTCCGCGACCTGGTCGCGCAGCTCGTTGTCGATCCCGTGAGGATCGATCACGAACTGCTCCGCGAAGCTGAGCGCGGCACGCTGCGCGTCGGTGAACGCCGCCGCGTGCGGCCACGACCGGAGCGCGGCGACCTGGTCCTCGTCGAGCCCGGCGTCGAGCGCGGGGCGGTACCGGACGCGCTGCTCGCTCTCGTTGCCCACCAGCTGGGCGACCCGCAGCCGGCACAACTCGAGGACCACCGGGTCGAGCAGCCCGCGGGTCCAAAACAGGGAGTAGAAATCGCGGAACGGGTCGTAGAGATCGGGCCGGAGGCCGAAGACCCGCTCCAGCGGGGTGGCGCCGGGCGCGGTGTCGGGCAGCCAGCTGCTCGGGTCGGTCACAGACCCAGGAAACTACCGCCATCGCAGACGATGGTCTGGCCGGTGACGTAGCTGGCGTCGTCGCTGGCCAGGAAGGCGGCAACCGCACCCACGTCCCGTTCGGCGTCGCCGACCCGGCCCAGCGCGGTCCTCGCCTCGACGCGTTCCTTGAGCACCGGGTTGGCCGCGAACGCACCCGCGAGTGCGGGGGTCTCCGCGACCGGCGCGACGCAGTTCACGGTGATCCCGTGCGGGCCCCATTCGCGGGCCAGGCTCTTGGCGATCGCCCGCTGCGCGGCTTTCACCGGCGCGTAGACCGGGATATTCACGCTGCCCTCCACCCCGGCCGGTGAGGTGATGAGGAGCAGCCGGCCCCGGGTGCCGGCGCGCCGCAGGTGGGGCGCGGCAAAGCGGGCGCTGTAGTACGAGCCCCAGACCGCGGTGCGGGAGTTCGTCGCCCAGAGTGCCGCGTCGACGTCTTCGAGCCGGTGCAGCCGGCCGCCCTGAAAGGCGTTGTGGACCATGATCTCAAGTCCGCCGTAGTGCTCGACGGTGCTGGCCACGCACCGTTCCACGTCCTCGCGGCGGGTGATGTCGGTGACGATGCAGCGCGCGTCGCCACCCCGGTCGCGGATCTCCTGGGCGGCCGGTTCGCCGGTCTCGGCTCGTCGGGCCGCCAGGACGACCCGAGCCCCCCGGCGGGCGAGCGCGGCCGCGATGCCACGACCGACACCTTGGCCGGCGCCGGTCACGATCGCGGTGCGGCCGGCCAGCGGCGCGTCGGCGGTCACGGCGCCATCCAGACGCCGCCGTCGGCGCACAGCGTCTCGCCGGTGAGGAAGTGGGCGTCGTCGCTGGCGAGGAAGACCACGACGGGGCCGAGGTCGGTCTCGGCGTCGCCGGGGCCGCCGAGCGCGGGTGGGGCGAGCGACACCTCGCTGCTCGCCACGCCGATCGGGACGTGCTCGGGCGCGGGAGCCAGGCAGTTCACCGTGATCCCGTCCGGACCCCATTGGCGGGCGGCCGACTTCGCGAGGAGCCGCTGGCCCTCCATCGCCGCGGCGTACGCCACCAGGCCCGGCGCGCCCGACATCGAGACGGTCGGCGTCACGAACACCACCCGTCCGCCGGAGCCTCGGAGGTGGGTGAACGACGCCTGCAGCACCGCCAGCGCCGCGGTCATCGTTCCCTCCCAGACCGCGTCCCAGCGGGCATCGTCGACGTCCTCGAACGCCACCCGCTCGAACGCCACCGCGGGCACGGCGGCGTGCACGACGATCCGGACCGGCCCCCCCAGCTCGTCGGCGGCGGTGGCGAACGCACGCTCGAGCGCCTCCCGCTCACCCACCCGCGCTTCCACGGCCACCGCGCGACGGTTCCGGCTCTCCAGCTCCGCGGTCAGCGGCGCGAGCGCACCCGCGTCGCCCACGAGCGCGACGCCGGCCCCCGCGTCTCCGAGCGCGAGCGCCAGACCGCGACCGAGCGGTTGATCGGCGCCGGTGATGACCGCGACCCGACCGCCCAGCGCGCCCACCGCCGGGACCGTAGCATCCGGTTGTGGACCCGGATCAGGCCGTGCGTGACCTCATGGCGCGCTTGTGCGACGCGGTCGCCCGCGCGGACGTCGACGCGTGGTGCGCGTGTTGGCGTGACGACGGCGTGTGGGAGGTTCCGGGCCTCGGGCCGGTCCGAGGTCTCGACGCGCTGCGACGCGAGTTCGCCAGCCAGCGCGCCAAGCTCGAGCTGTGCATCCAAGAGCCGATGTTTGGCTGGGTTGACGTGAGCGACCCGGCCGCGACGGCACGGTGGTACGTGCGAGAGACCCAACGCGCCCGCACCGGCTACGGCGAGGAGCTGCTCGGGTGCTACGACGACCTCGTGGTCCGCGACGAGGGGGTCTGGCGGTTTGCGCGCCGGCGGTTCTGGATTCTGTACCGCGGGCCCCGGCCGGTGCCCGGGGAGGTGTTCAGGCCGCCGCCACCGGCAGCGACCTGATCCCGTTGATGAAGTTCGACGGCACGCGCCGGACCGGGCCGTCGGGGCGGAGATCCGGGAGGCGTTCGAGGAGGCCTTCGAAGAGGACCCGCGCCTCGAGCCGGGCCAGACCGGCGCCGAGGCAGAAATGGGGGCCGCCGCCGCCGAAGGCGACGTGGTCGTTTGGCGTGCGCGCCACGTCGAAGCGGTCGGCGTCGGGGAACTGGGCCTCGTCGCGGTTCGCCGACGAGTACCAGATGACCACCTTGTCGCCCGCCGAGATGGCCTGACCGCCCAGCGAGAGGTCCTCGCGGGCCGTGCGCCGGAAGTGGATGACCGGGGTGACGAACCGGAGCATCTCCTCCACCGCGCTGGGCAGGAGGGTCGGGTCGGCCCGCAGCCGCGCGTGCTGGTCGGGATGCTCGAACAGGGTCAGGGTCCCGCCGGTGATGAGGTTGCGGGTGGTCTCGCTGCCCGCGTTCATCAGCAGCAAGAAGAACAGGTCGACGTCGGCTTGGCTCAGCCGTTCACCGTCGACTTCGGCGGCCAGGAGCACGCTGAGGAGATCGTCGCCGTCGCCGCCGGCGCGCGAGGCGATGAGCCGGTCGGCGTAGGCGAACATCTCGGCGATCGCGGCCCGGGCCTCGGCCTCGCTGGTGGCATGCCCAGACTCGTCGAGGCCCATGGACCGCTCGGTCAAGGCGAACACCGTGTGGCGGTCGTCCTCGGGGACGCCGACCAGCTCGGCGATGACCTGGAGGGGCAGCTCGACCGCGACGTCGCTCACCAGGTCGAAGTGGCCTTGCGCCGCGGCGTCGGTGAGGAGCCGGTCGACGATGGCGCGGACCCGGGGCTCGAGCAGCGACACCTGGCGGGGCGTAAACCCGCGGTTCACGAGCTTGCGAAGCTGGGTGTGGTGCGGCGGGTCCTGGTTGAGCATGAGGGCTCCCGCGCCGCCGTCGCCGCCGTCGGGGTCATGGATCATGGTGTTCGGGTTCGACCCGAACTGCTGGGGGTGTCGGGAGACGGTCACGACGTCGCTGTAGTCGAACACACCCCAGAAGCCGGGGCCGTCAGGCTCGGGGAGGAAGCACACGGGCGCCTCGGCCCGCAAGCGCGCGAAGACGTCGAGGGGTGGCCCGTCGGCGAACGTGTCGAGGCCGCAGAGATCGACCTCGGTGAGGGTCGTCACACCGCGGCGCGCGGGCGGACGGCGCAGGCCTCGTCAAGGTCGAGGACCATGGTGAGGCGACCGAAGCCGAGCCACTCCGCGACGCAGATCCCGAGGTCCAGGATCTCGGGATCGGTGAAGTGCTCACGGAGCCGGCTGAAAAACATGTCGTCGAGGGACCGGTGGTCGAGCGCGAAGCGCTCGGCGTACTCGATCGCGAGCCGCTCTTGGGCCGAGTAGTCCCCCGTGTCGGGGTCCTCGACGTGGGCGTACAGCTCCTCGTTCACACCCTGGTCCGCGAACTCGGGGATTCGCCATCCCCGGCAGACCGCGCAGTCGTTGATGTGCGCGATCCTCATGCGAGCTGCTTCGCGCACCCGCGCCGGCAGCGCACTCTGCGAGTACACCGCGTACGAGAGGCGTTGGACGGCCTCCCCCATCTCGGGTCGCAGCGCCCACGCCCGGACGATCTCGGGCTGGTCACCCGCGGGAAGCTCGAGTCGGGCCATCACGTGACCTCCTGGTTGATGGAGGCAGCGTAGTGCGGGTGCTGGAGTGCAGCCGCGACGACGTCGCGCAAGCCCACGTCGAGCACCGCCCCGCGTCGTGCCGCGAGCGCGTCGAGCGCCCCCGCCGCGCCGTGGAGCCCGCCCAGCGGGTCCGCCACCGCGTCGAGGACGAAGACGGGCGCGGCCTCGCCGCCGGCCACCACCGCGGCGCCTCCGGCGACCGCGGCGTCGTCGCCGAACGCCACCCAGTCGCGCTGGGGACCGTCGAGTCCGTATCCGGTGATCGCCACCCAGACGCCGCCCGCCGCCGCGTGGGCGGCCGGGTCGAGGCCCAGCCCGGCCAGGGCGCGCGGGCGCCCCGAGGTGACCACGACGTCGGCCTCGGCGACGAGCTGGCCCAGGCGAGCTCGCCCCGTCGGGGCGGCGAGGTCGAGGATGAGGTGCTCCTTGTCGTGGTTCAACCGCTCCCAGAACGTCGGTGGTCCCGCTCGTGCACCGTCGGGTCGCCGCTCATCCTCGACCTTCACGACCGAGAGGCCGGCCGCGTCGCCGACCAGGCGCGCACAGAGCGGGCCGGCCCACAGCGATGACAGGTCGACGAGCAGTCGGGCCTCCCGAGCGCGGCGACCCCCCACGCGCGCGGACGGCAACGGGATGTTCGGGGGCGGGCCGGCGGCCGCGGCGGGGATCCCGAGCAACTGGGCGCGCTCGACCGCGGCACGCCCCGGGCGCGTCCGCAGCGAGGCGCCCACCGCGTCCCAGGGCGGCCCGTCCCAGGGGTGCCCCATCCACGCCGCGAGGAGCTCGACGTCGTCACGCCGCGCCAGGTTGATCGCGACCCAGGTCCCGTCGCCGGCGGGGAGGAGCCGACACGACCCGCCGGCGGACACCGTCCCGGTCGGCGCCACACCAAGGATCTGCATGCGTTCGCGCAGGATCGTCGGCCCGTCGACACCCGCCGTGGCACCCGAGTGGGCGGCGGCGACGTCGAGCGCGGCCTCGGTCGCGGCGACGCTCAGTGGAAGACCTCACCGCCGTTGACGTCGAGCGACTGGCCGGTGATCACCGATGACAGGTCGGAGGCGAAGAACACCACCGCGTTCGCGGCGTCGTCACTGGACGGGATGACGCCGAGCGGGATCTGGTCGGTCAGCTCGGCGGCCTGCTCCTCGACCGACGAGCCCTGGTCACGAGCCCGTCGGCGCAGCACCCGCTCAACCGACGGCCCCCACAGCCACCCCGGGACGACCGAGTTAACGCGGATGTGCTGGGGACCCAGCTCCCGGGCCAGGACGTGGGCGGCGCTCAGCAGCGCGGCTTTGGACGTCGCGTAGCCACCCTGGTTGGGCAGGATCTTGCGCACGATCATGGAGTTCACGAACACGATCGATCCACCGCCGGACTTCCCCAGGAACGGGATCGCCGAGTGGGTGAGCTGCAGCGCCCCGAACAGGTTGACGTCCATCTGGTGGCGCCACTCGTCCAGGTCCACCGTCGCGAATGGCTGCGCCACATCGGGCGCGGCGGCGTTGTGGACGACGACGTCGAGCCGTCCGAACGCGTCGACCGCGGCCCGGGCGAGACGGTCGCACTGATCCGGATCGGTGATGTCGGTGACGACGCCGAGCGCTCGACCGCCGAGGTCTTCAACGCTGGCCTGGACCTCGGCAAGGTACGACTCGGTGCGGGCCCCGAGGACGACGGCGGCGCCGGCCCGTGCGAACGCGATCGCGACCGACCGACCGAGCCCGGGGCCGACGCCCGACACGATTCCGACCTTGCCGTCGAGCAGCACCGGCGTCGGGGTCGTGGTCATCGGGTTTCTCGGGGAGGGCGGCTCATCCCAGCGTCCGCCCACAGTTCACGTCGAGGGCCTGGCCGGTGACCATCCGTGACAGGTCACTGGCAAAGAACAGCACCGCGCCGGCGATCTCGTCCGGCGTCGCTAGGTGGGGCAGGGCGTTCATCGACGCGATCTCGCCCGCTACCTCCTCCACCTCGACACCCCGTCGCTCCGCGATCCAGGCGAAGTACTCGTCGAGGGACCCGCCGCGAATATGTCCGGGAGCCACACAGTTCACGCGGATGCCGTCCGGCCCGAGCTCTTGGGCCAGTACCTGCGCCGCGGTGGTGAGCGCCCGCTTCGACGCCGCGTACCCGGCGAGCAGCGGAACCGGGTTCTTCACCGAGAGCGTGGTGATCATCACGATCGAGCCCCCGCCGGCGGCACGCAGATACGGCACCACGGCTTGGCTCAGCTGCAGGGCGCCGAAGCAGTTGACCTCCATCGGCGCCCGCCACCGGGTCGGGTCGAAGCCGTCGAACGGCTCGCGCCAGTCCTCCTCGGTGAAGGCGTTGTTGACCAGGATGTCGACTCGGCCCAGGGCGGTGTTCGTCATCTCCGCCAGGCGACGGCAGTCCGCCTGGTCGGTGACGTCGGTCGGGACGATGCACGCTCGCCGCCCTCTCGATTCCACCTCGGCGGCGACCGCGTCGATCGTGTCAACCCGACGAGCGGCGAGCGCGACATCGGCGCCCGCGTCGGCCAGGCCGAGCGCGATCGAGCGCCCGAGGCCGGGGCCGACGCCCGACACGATCGCGGTCCGGCCGGTGAGGAGCCCGGCGGTCTGAGTCGTCACGGTCGTTCCTCCGACTCAGCGATCGTGACCGCCGAGCCTCATCGTCTGCGTCACCCGGTCGGGCGAAGGACTCGCCCGGGCATCGGCGCGCGCCGCGGTACTGCCCGGTGCGAGAACCTTACGCCCGGTCGGTTCCGATCGCGATGGCCCGCGTCGAGACCGGTACGGCGTGGACACCCGGCGAGTGGTCGGCTGGGTCGCCGCGTCACGGCGGCCGCGGCCCGCGTCGCGGGTTTCGATTCGCCGGCGAGTGTCAGACTGTCGACGGCATGCGACACGCGCCGGGCTCGGCGATGGATGGACCGCCAATCGGCGACGCGCTGGACATGTTCCAGCGCGCGACGACGCGCTTCAGTCGCCAGCTGCGCACCGTGAGCGACGGGTCTCAACGGGTACGACACCTCGACTGGACGATCAGCGAGACCGGCGCGCACGTGCTGGGCATTCTCCGGGGCTATCGCGACCTGGCCGGCGGCGGGCCCCCGATCTGGCCCGACCTCGAGCACGGCGACGACCACAACGCCGCGCTGCTGGCCGCGACGCCGGAGCGCGACCCGCGGCGGGTGGCGGACGCGATCGACCAGGTGGCACCGGGACTCGGCGCGGTCTGGGCGGCGCACGCCGGCGAGGCCCTGGCGTGGCATGCGGGACTCACGGTCCCCGTCGCGTCGATCACGGCGATGGTGGCCAACGATGTCCTCATCCACGGCTGGGACCTCGCGACGACCGTGGGCCAGGCGTGGCCGATCGCGGGCCCCGATTCGGTCGTCGCCGTCCGCGGGCTGAGCGCGGTCCTGCCCGCCTTCGTGGACCCGGTCCACGCCGCCGGGGTGAGGATCACCTATCGAATCGCCCTGCGCGGCGGCCCCGTGATGACCTGGAGCTTCGACGACGGGACCCTCACGGTCGTGGAGGGCGCCGCGGCCCGGCCGGACTGCCGGGTCTCGGCGGCCCCGACCGCCTGGAACCTGTCGGGCTACGGCCGCCTCCCCGCGTGGAAGGCGGCGCTGACCGGCCAGGTGGTCGTGTACGGCCGCCGACCGTGGCTGATCTCCAAGGTCAACTCGCTCCTCCGCCGCGCGTGACCCGGGTGACCGAGCTCGCCTAACGTCGAGCCCGCCCGGACCGCCCGCCGGAAGAGCTGCTCCGCGTCGCGCGCGAGGCGTCGCGTGCCGCCCACCCTTGCCGGGCCGGACAAGAACGTGTTCTACTGCGGCTCCGATGGAGTTCAACCTCGCCGACCTCTTCGAGATCGTGGCCACCACCGTGCCCGACCGGCTGGCGCTCGTGGCGGGCGGCGAGCGCCGCACCTACCGCGAGCTCGACGAGCGGGCGAGCCGGGTCGCCCACCATCTCCTCGCGGCGGGGATCGCCGGCGGCGAGCACGTCGCCGTCTACGCGTGGAACCGGGCCGAGTGGCTCGAGGCCGAGCTCGGGATCTACAAGGCCCGTGGCGCGGTAATCAACGTCAACTACCGCTACGTCCCCGACGAGCTGGCGTACCTGCTCGAGAACTCCGATGCGGTCGCGGTGATCTTCGAGCGGGCGTTTGCCCCCCGGCTCCTCGCGGCGCGCCGCGGTGCGCCGGCCCTGCGCCACTTCGTCGTCCTCGACGACGGCAGCGACGACGCCGAGTCGGCCGCGGCGGTCGCCGCGCTCGGCGCCGTCTCGTACGAGGAGGCGCTGGGCGCGGCGAGCCTGGCCCGCGACTTCGAGGCTCGCTCCGGCGACGACCCCTACATCCTCTACACCGGGGGCACCACGGGCCTTCCGAAGGGAGTCGTGTGGCGCAGCGAGGACATCTTCTTCGCCGCGCTCGGCGGTGGTGGGTTCGGCCAGCCGCCGATCCAGACGCCCGAGGAGCTGGCCGGGCGGGTATCGCCCGACGGCGCCCAGACGGTCGGCGTCGTGAACGCTCCGATGATGCACGGCGGCGGCCAGTGGGTGACGTTCATCAGCTTCTATGGCGGCAACACGGTGGTGCTGAACTGCGCCCGCCACTACGACGGCGCGGCGGTCCTGCGCCTCGCCGAGCAGGAGCGAGCGAACTCGATCATGGTCGTGGGCGACGCGATGGCCCGACCCCTCGCCGACGCGCTCGCCGCGCCAGGCGCGAGCTACGACCTGTCGGCGCTGGCCGGGATCGGGTCGGGCGGCGCGATCCTCTCGAAGGCGGTGAAGGAGGAGCTACGAGCTCGAGTCCCGGGGGTCATGGTCAGCGACTCGTTCGGCGCGTCGGAGACGGGAGCGGCGGGCACCGTGCGCGACTTCAACGGGCCGGCCGCCGGGCCCCGCTTCACGATCGGCGAGTTCGTCACGGTCCTCGACGAGCACGGGCGCCGCGTCGAGCCCGGATCGGGGCAGGTCGGGCGCCTGGCCCGCCGAGGCCACATCCCGCTCGCCTACTACAAAGACGAGGAGAAGACCGCGGCCACCTTCGTCACCGATGCTGACGGGGTCCGGTGGGTCGTGCCGGGCGACAACGCGACGATCGAGGCCGACGGCACCCTGAACCTGCTCGGGCGCGGGTCGGGCTGCATCAACACCGGCGGCGAGAAGGTGTACCCCGAAGAGGTGGAGGCGGCGCTGAAGGCACACCCCGAGGTTCTCGACGCGGTCGTGGTCGGCATCTCCGACGACCGCCTCGTGGAGCGCGTCGCCGCCATCGTGACGCCCCGGGCGGCGGCCCGCCCGTCCCTGGAGGACCTGCAGGTGTTCTGTCGCACGAAGCTCGCCGGGTACAAGGTGCCTCGCCAGGTCCAGCTCACCGACGAGATTCCCCGCACTGCGGTCGGCAAGCCCGACTACCGGTGGGCCAAGCGCCTCGCCGAGTCGGGCGACCCGGCCCTGTCGTCGTCCCCATGACTGCCAAGGAGAGCCCGTGAGTGACGCCGCCCCCGCCGCGACCGAGGCACCGCCGCTCGGCTTCTGGTCGATCGCCGCGGCCCGCCCCGACCATCTGGCGCTCGTGGACCCCGAGGGGGGTGAGGTCAGCGCGGGCGAGCTGCTCGCCAGCACCAACCAGGTCGTGCACGGGCTGCGCGCCATGGGCCTCCAGCAGGGCGACGCGGTCGCGATGCTCCTCCCGAACTCGCGCGAGGTGTTCGAGCTGTACTTGGCGGTACTGCAAGCCGGCTTCTACCTGGTGCCGATCAACTGGCATCTGGTCGGCCCCGAGATCGCCTACATCGTCCAGGATTGTGAAGCCAAGGCGTTCGTGGCACACGCCCGCTTCGCCGAGTCGGCCCGGGCCGCCGCCGACGAGATCGATTTCCCGGCCGCGGGTCGGATCGCGGTGGGCGGCGAGATTCCCGGCTTTCGCACCTACGACGAGGTGAAGCGGGGCCAGCCGACCAGCCTCCCCGAGGATCGCACCACCGGCGCGGTGATGAACTACACCTCGGGCACCACGGGACGCCCGAAGGGTGTGCGCCGCCCGCTGCCCGGGGTGTCACCCGAGGCGATGGCGGGCGGCTTCGGCGGGATGCTGTTCCTCTTCGGGCTGCAGCCCTTCGACGACAACGTGCACATCTGCGGGTCGCCGCTGTACCACACCGCGGTGCTCGTCTTCGCCGGCGGTGCCATCAACATTGGCCACACCGTGGTCGTGATGGACAAATGGACCCCCGAAGGAATGCTCGAGCTGATCGACAAGTACCGGGTGACCAACACCCACATGGTCCCCACCCAGTTCGTGCGCCTCCTCACGCTGGGCGACGACGCGCGCGCCCACTACGACGTGTCGTCGCTGCGTCACATGGTCCACGCCGCCGCGCCGTGCCCTCCCGACGTCAAACGAGCGATGATCGAATGGTGGGGTCCGGTGATCGACGAGTACTACGCGGCCAGCGAGGGTGGCGGCACGCTGGTGTTCGCCAAGGACTGGCTCGAGCATCCGGGCACGGTGGGACGGGCGTGGCCGATCGCCGAGGTCGTGATCCTCGACGATGACGGCAACGAGCTGCCGCCCGGCGAGGTCGGCACCGTCTACATGCACATGCAGACCGGCAACTTCGAATACTTCAAGGACAAGGACAAGACCGACAAGAGCCGCCAAGGCCGGTTCTTCACCGTCGGCGACGTCGGCGTCCTCGACGAGGACGGCTGGTTGTTCCTCCGGGACCGCAAGACCGACATGATCATCTCGGGGGGCGCCAACATCTACCCGGCCGAGATCGAGAGTGTGCTGATCATGCATCCCCAAGTCGCCGACGTCGCGGTGTTCGGGATCCCCCACCCCGACTGGGGCGAGGAGGTCAAGGCGGTCGTCGAACCGATCGACGGAGCAAACGGCGGACCCGAGCTCGAAGCCGACATTCTCGAATGGTCGGTCGACAAGCTCGCCAAGTACAAGACGCCCCGCTCGATCGACTTCACCGACGACATGCCGCGCGACCCCAACGGCAAGCTCTACAAGCGCAAACTGCGGGACCCGTACTGGGCCGACCAGGAACGGGCGATCTGACACCAATCGGTCGCCGGATCCAGCCCGTCAGGCGGCGCCGAACCGGCCGGTGAGCAGCTCCCCCGCCCGGCGCACCGCCGCCGGATCGGCGAACGGCAGGTTGAAGATGGGCTCCTCGATCCCGGCGTCGAGGAGAGCGCCGACCTGCTCGACGACTTCGTCCTCGGTGCCGACCGTCGACGCGGCGACGAACTCGGGCCCGGCGAGGCCGGCGAGCGCTTCTCGGGTCTGATCTGCTTCCGCCGCGGTGGCGGCGAGGAACAGGGACCCGAGCCGGGTCGTGGTGACGCTCGTCGGGTCGCGCCCCACCGCCGCGCAGTGGCCGCGCAGCACGTCGAGCTTGTGGCGGACCGTGTCGAGGTCACCCGACACGTTGCAGCGGTCGGCGTATTGGGCCACCAGCCGCAAGGTACGGCGTTCGCCGCCGCCCCCGATCATGATGGGCGGCCCGCCGGGTCGGAGCGGCCGGGGGACGTTGCGGGCGGCGCGGAGCTGGTAGTAGCGACCGTCGAAGGTGGGCGCGTCCTCGGTGAACAGGGCTCGGCAGATCTGGACCGCTTCCTCGAGGCGGTCCAGGCGCTCGCGGGGGGCCGGGAAGTCGAAGCCGAGCGCGTCGTGCTCGAGGTCGTGCCACGCGGCGCCGATCCCGAGCACGGCACGCCCGCCTGAGATGACGTCGAGGGTCGTGACGCTCTTGGCGACCAACGCGGGGTTCCGGTACGTGACGCCGGTGACGAGGGCGCCGAGCTCGGCGCGGCTGGTGCGCGCCGCGAGGGCCCCGAGGAGGGTGTAGGCCTCGAGCATGGGCTGGTCGGCGCCGCCCAGCGCGGGCAGTTGGTAGAAATGGTCCATCACCCACAGCGAGGCGAAGCCGCCGTCTTCACCGGCGCTCGCCAGCTCGACGACCCGGCCGAACATGTCGGTGTCGGGGAGCCCGAAGGTGAAGTTGGGAAGCTGGAGCCCAAAGCGCGTCATCCCAGGACCGTACCTCGCCGCGACCGAACGGCGGCGGGGAGGCGCGATTGGGCCACGTCGTCAGTCAGGAGGGCGTGAGCAGCGACGTGCGCAGTCGGGCCACCGTGGCTACGTCGACGCCGATGGCGTCGACGTAGCCGGCCAGTGATCCCCACCGGTCATGAATCAGCCCCAGCAGGCCTTCCATCGTGGCCGCGTGGGCGCCGATGATGTCCGGCGGGAGACGGCTCCAGACATCCTCGTCGATGCCGGGCCGGGCTTCCCGGGTGCGCTCGTGGATCGCGTCGATGACCTCGTGGGTCAGGGCGTAGTCGGCGACGATGTCACGGTCGGCGACGCCGAGCAGACCGAGCAGCACGGCGGAGAACACCCCGGTGCGGTCCTTGCCGGCCATGCAGAAGAACACGGCGGGCAGGTTCTCGGGTTCGGCGAGCGCGTGGAGCGCGGCCGCGTAGGCGGCCGCGCCGTGCTCCATCATGTTCAGGTACACCTCGGCGGCCGACGAGGGGGGTGTCCAGTCGGGGCGCGGCTTGACGACGTGGAGGGCCCGGTCGGTCGTCGGCAGGTGGAGGTGGCGGATCTCGAGGTCGCCGAGGTGCCCGATGCCGATCTCGGTCAGCTCGTCGTGGGCGCGGAAGTCCAGCGCGGTCCGAATTCCGAGCTCGTGGAGCTTCGAACCGTCGAGCTCGGTGAGGCGGTGCAGCGAGTCGCTGCGAAACACGCGTCCCCACGGGACGGGCGTCCCGGAGCTGGTCTCGTAGCCGCCGACGTCGCGGAAGTTCAGGGGGCCGGCCAGGGTGACACGCCGCTCGGTCATCGGGCCGGCTCACCCCCGTGCGCCTGGGTGTGGGTCGCGAAGCGTTCGTGCTCGACCAGGATGAAGACGCCATCCGCCTCGGCGCACAGCCGATCCCCGGCGTGCAGCGTGCCGGCGGTGCGGACCTTGCGGCCGTCGATCGCGAGGGTGCGGCCCTCCAAGCGCAGCTCGGTATAGAGCGGCGTCGGGCTGCGGTAGACGATCGTCAGCGTCCCGGTCATCGCCCCGGCCCCCGACGCGATGTTCGCGACGCCGAGAATCTCGTCGAAGAGCCCGGCGATGATGCCGCCGTGGACACATCCGGGTGGGCCCTCGTACGCGGCGCCCATGACGCCACGGCCGACGACCGTCTCGCCGTCCAGCTCGCAACGGATCGGCGGTGCCAACGGGCTGTAGAGACCAATCATGGGGCTGAAGGGGAAGTACTGGTGCGGCGCGAGCGTCGAGCTGGGGTGGGCCGGGACCGAGACCCGCCAGGGATCCGTCGACGCCTCCAGCGTCGCGACGGCGGCCTCGACGGACTCGGCGGCGTCGACGAGCCGCGCCGGGGGTGCGCCGGGGCGGACCACCAGATCGGTGGCTCGCCGCAGCGCGTCGACGAGGCGGCTCAGCTCCGGACCGGGCGGGGAGGCCTCGTCGGGTCCGTGCCCGTCGACGATGTTCGGCTGGTCGGGCACGAGCTGACGCTCAGCGGACCGGCGGTTTCGTGCCTACTCCTCGACGATCGAGATCGCCTGCTTGGGACACTGGCGGACCGCCTGCTCGACCTTGGGTCGCAGGTCGTCGGGCGGTTCGTCTTGGAGGAGGTAGAGGAAGTCGTCGTCGCGCACCTCGAAGACCTCCGGCGCGACTGCCATGCAGATCGCGTTGCTCTCGCAGACGTCGAAATCGACGACGACTTTCCAGGCCATCACGCCTCCTTAGGTCCCGAGTCGGCGACTCTAGTCGGGTGGCAGGTGCACGAAGTCCGGCTCGCGTTTCTCGAAGAACGCGGCGATCGCCTCGCGGTTGGCGGGCGCGCCGGTGAGTCGCGCGAACACCTCCTCTTCCCGGGCCCGGGCCGAGCGGGCGGCGCCGGTCCAGCCGGTGCGTAGGAGACGTTTCGTCTCGACCAGGGAGACGATCGGGAGCCGGGCCATGGTCCGAGCCGTGCTGAGGGCCTCCTCGAGGAGCTGGTCGGGCGCGCACGTCCGCCACGCCAACCCGGTGGCCTTCGCCGTGGCGGCGTCGATCCACGCCCCGGTCAGGAGGGCGTAGGCCGCGCCCTGCCAGCCCATCGCGGTGGGGAGGGTGAAGCTGCTGCCCGCTTCGGGCACCACGCCGAGGCTCGCGAACGGTGTGCGCAGCCGTGCGGTCTCGGCGATGAGGACGACGTCGCAGTAGGGGAGCATCGTCACGCCGAGCCCGACCGCCACGCCGTTGACGGCCGCCATGAGCGGCTTGGGGAATGCCTCGAGCGAGCCGACGAAGCGGGTGAAGCCGTGGGCGCCCCGCTCGACGGCGGTGGCGTCGCCCGGGTCGCCCAGGCGACCCATCTCGGCGAGGTCCTGGCCGGCACAGAACGCCGCGCCGACGCCGGTGATCAGCACGACGGCGACGTCGGAGCGGACGGCGGCGTCCTCGAGGGCGTCGGCGAGCGCGTGGTAGTGCTCGGTGTCGAGCGCGTTGCGTGCGTCGGGACGGTCGAGGATGACCAGGCGGACGCGCTCGGCGTCCTCGACGTGGAGCACGGGACTAGCGGGCCTGGAACGGGTCGAACGCCAGGTGTTTGCTCACGTCGCCGATGAGGTCGCACAAGATGATCCGCTCGGTGAGCCGCCAGTCGTCGTCGGCGCGTTCGAAGCGGTCGTGGTAGCGGCCGGCGACGACGACCTGGAGCGGGAACTCGTCGACTTGTTGGAGCACGGTAAAGTACGAGCGGGCCGACGCGGTGCCTGCCTCCTCGTCGGCGTCGATGACGAGGTTGGTCACGACGTGCTTCGTGCGGGGTGTCCCGTCGGGGTAGCGGCGGATGATGCCCTCTTGGATGGCGAGCATGGCTTCGGCTCCGACCACGCCGGGGTCGTCGGGTCCGCCACCCTTGTAGGTCGCGTGGCGGAACAGCGCCGCCATCCCGACGAAGTCGCCGGCGTCGACCCGCTCCGCGTAGCCGTAGACGATGCGCTCGATTCCCGAGCGGGCGTCGGTCACCGCGTCGGCGCGCTCACGGCTGGATTCCCGCGATCTTGACCGGCTCGGCCATCTGGAGGTCGAACGACTCGATGAAGTCGCCGAGCGCCCCGCCGAGCTTGGCGAAGCCGTCACCGCCGGCGTGCGCCTCGAACGCAGCCTGGTCGGTGTAGAGCTCGGTGACGAAGAAGAGATTCGGGTTGGTCGTCGATCGGTGCAGGATGTACTGCTTCGTGCCGGGCTCGCGTTCGAGACTCGGCCAGAACTCGTCGAAGGCAGCGAGAAGCGTGTCGCCCGTTCCGTCCTTGACGGTGAGGGTGGCGATGACAGAGACGGTGCCCACGGCCGGCCTCACGCAGCCTGCGAGCCGCGCACCAGGGCTCCTGGTCGGGCACCGGTGTCGTGGCCGTCGCGCCGCGTGACCTTGCCGCTCACGATAGTGGCGACGTACCCGTCCGCCACCTGGAGCAGCCGTCGGGCGCCGCCGGGTAGGTCGTAGTGCATCTCGGGTCGGTGCAGGACGAGATGGTCGAGGTCGATGACGTTGAGGTCGGCCTTCTTGGTCACCTCGACGGTGCCCCGGTCGTGCATCCCGTACAGGGCCGCCGTGTCGCTGGTCATCTTGCGTACGACCAGCTCGACGGGGAGCCGCTCGCCCCGGGTGCGGTCCCGCACCCAGTGGGTCAACATGTAGGTCTCGATGCTCGCGTCGCAGATCGCGCCGACGTGTGCGCCACCGTCGCCGAGTCCGAGCGCGCTCGTGGGGTGCAAGACCATCTCGCGGATCGGGTCCTGGGTGAAGTTCGAGTAGCCCAGCAGCGGGCGCAGCAGCAGCTCGCGGCCGTCGTTCTCGAGCAGCAGGTCATAGAACAGGTCCCAGGGGTCGCGACCGTCGCGCTCAGCCAGCGCGGCGATGCTCGCCTCGCGGGGCGGCTCGTAGTCGGGTGGTTCGCCGAGCTGGAAGATGCGGTCGAGACCAAGCTTGACGACCGCCTCGATGCCCTCCTTGCGCTCTGCCCGCTCGGAGAGGATCGCGGCGCGCACCGCGGGGTCGTGGAGGCGTGCGACCTTCTCGTCGAGCGGCAACGCCTCGAGCGCCAGGTACGTGGGGCGGTCGCGCAGCGGGTGGAAGGTCTGGAGTCCGAGCAGCAGGCCGAGCGGCCGGCCGGCGACTTGGGGCCGGACCGGGACACCGTCGTCGTAGGCCTCGAGCGCGAGGTCCAGCATCCGCTTCCACTGGTCCGGGTCGACGTCGTGCTGGAGGAGCGCGAAGGTCACCGGCCGGTCGATCTCGCCGGCGAGGCGCCGCATCCAGTCCATCTCCCGGTCGGCGGCGGCGAGGTCTTCGCCCATGACGCCGGCAGGGGCGAGCTCGAAGACACCGGCGCCGGCCTGAGCGAGTGCCCGGCCCATCCCGAACAGCTCCTCTTCGGCGGCGTAGGTGCCCGGCACCGGCTCGCCGTCGATGGCCCGGTGCGCGATGGTGCGCGACGTCGAGACGCCCAGCGCTCCCGCCTCGATGCCCTCGCGCACGATCTTGGCCATCGCCGCGACGTCGTCCGGCGTGGCCGGCTCGTTGCGGGCGCCCCGCTCGCCCATGACGTACCCGCGCACGGCGCCGTGCGGCACCTGGGTCGCCACGTCGAGGGCGAGCTCCTGGGCGTCGAGGAAGTCCAGGAACTCGGGGAAGCTCTCCCAACCCCACCGCAGGCCCTCGGCGAGCGCGGTGCCGGGAATGTCTTCCACGCCTTCCATCAGGCCGATCAGCCATTCGCGACGGTCGGGGGCGGCGGGAGCGAAGCCGACGCCGCAGTTGCCCATCACCACCGTCGTGACGCCATGCCACGACGAGGGCGCCAGGGTCGGGTCCCAGGTGACCTGGCCGTCGTAGTGGGTGTGGACGTCGACGAAGCCGGGGGTCACGAGGCAGCCGGCGGCGTCGATCGTCTCCGAGCCCTCCGCGTCGACCCGGCCCACCTGGGTGATGCGGCCGTGGTCGACGGCGACGTCCCCGGGGACGGGCGGCGCTCCGGTCCCGTCAACGATGGTCCCACCGCGGATCACGAGGTCGTGCATCGCTGTCCCTCCAAGCCGGCGTCATGGACGGCCGGTCTGTGAGATCGTAACGTGTTCCAGTCCCGCGCTGAGGCGGGGCCAACCACCGAGGGAGGACCCCGTGACCACGACGGTCGCTGACGTCGATCTGGCCAACCTCGACAATTTCGTCGAGCGGGTCCCCCACGACATGTTCGACGTGCTCCGACAGGACGCGCCGGCATACTTCCATCCCGAGCCTCACGGGCCGGGCTTCTGGTGCGTCGTACGGTACCCGGACCTGCAGCGGGTGAGCCACGACTGGCCCGACTACTCGAGCGAGTTTGGCATCACGCTCTATGACGTCGACGAGGCGCAGCTCGATCAGCAGCGGATGATGATGCTGATGATGGACCCGCCGCGGCACACCAAGCTCCGCCTGCTCGTGAACAAGGGGTTCACGCCCCGGATGGTCGAGCGGCTCCACGAGCGGATCCGGGGCATCGCGGTCGACATCGTCGAGCGAGTTGCGGCACGCGGCAGCTGCGACTTCGTGGTCGAGGTCGCCGCCGAGCTCCCCCTGCAAGTGATCGCCGAGATGATGGGCGTCCCCCAAGAGGACCGCCACAAGGTCTTCGAGTGGAGCAACCGGATGATCGGCTCCGAGGACCCCGAGTACGCGGTCACCGCCGAGGACGCCATGAACGCCGGGGTCGAGATGTTCAGCTACGCCAACGACCTCGCGGCGCAGAAGCGGGCGAACCCGAGCGACGACATTGTCAGCACGCTGCTCGCCGCGGAGGTGGAGGGCGAGCGCCTCACCGATCTCGAGTTCGACATGTTCTTCGAGCTGCTGGCGGTGGCCGGCAACGAGACGACCCGGAACCTGATCTCGCACGGGATGCTGGCCCTGTTGGAGAACCCGGATCAGCTCGACCTGCTGCTCGCCGACCCGTCGCTGCTCCCCTCGGCGGTGGACGAGATGCTGCGGTACGCGTCGCCGGTGATGTACATGCGCCGCACCGCGCAGAGCGACCTCGAGCTCCACGGCCAGACGATCAAGCAGGGCGACAAGGTGGCCCTGTGGTACATCGCGGCCAACCACGACCCGGCGGTCTTCGAGGACCCTCACCGGTTCGACATTCGGCGCTCCCCGAACGAATTCCTGGCCTTCGGTGGGGGTGGACCCCATTTCTGTCTGGGCTCGCACCTGGCGAAGCTCGAGATCACGGTCATGTTCGAGGAGCTGCTCGCCCGGCTCCCCCGAGTCGAGCTGGCGGGACCGGTCGAGCGGCTGCGATCGAACTTCATCAACGGCATCAAGCACATGCCGCTGCAGTTCTCCGCCTCGACCTAGCCGCGCCGCGCATGCGAGCGGGGACGGTCCGCGCTTCCGCGCGCACCGGTGGGTACGGTTCTCGGTCGTGGACAGCGTCGACCAGGGCATCGAGGCGTCACAGCTGGCACTCAGCCGAGCCGTACAGGGAATCTTCGCGCTCCCCAGCCTGCGCTACGCCTACGGTGACGATGCCGTCGCCGATGCCCTCGGTGAGTTCGCCAACATCATGTGGGTCTCGGTCGACCTGCACGGGGTCGACGCCACGATGGTGCTGCTGCGCGACGCGGTCCGCCACCTCGACGATTCCTGAGCGCGACGGTTGAGCGAGACGCCCGGGCTCGACCCGCCGCGAGTGACGAGCTGGCTTCGAGATCATGTCGAGGGCATCGAAGGCGCGGTCGGGTATTCGCTGATCCCCGCCGGCGGGTCGAACCTCACCTACCGGGTCGACGACGCCGCAGGACAGTGCTGGGCTCTGCGCCGTCCTCCGGTCGCCGCGGTCCTGGCGACCGCGCACGATGTCGAGCGTGAGTGGCGAATCATCGAGGCGCTGGGACAGGCCGGCGACGTGCCCGTCGCCCCCGCGCTCGCTCGATGCGACGACCTCGAGGTGACCGGCGCCCCGTTCTACGTGATGGGGTTCGTCGAGGGCCGCATCTTGCGCACGGAGCAGGACGGCGGGGCGTTGGACTCTGCCGCGGCGGAGCGCGCGACCGACTCGCTCGTGGACGTCCAGCTCGCCTTCCATACCGTGGACGTTGACGCGATCGGCCTCGGCGATCTCAGCCGCCACCGCCACGGATACGTGGAGCGCCAGCTGCGCCGGTGGAGCACCCAGGTCGAGCGAGCCCAGACCCGCGACCTCGCCCTGCTGGGCGAGCTCCACGACCGTCTCGCCCGCACGATCCCGGCCGAGACCGCGCCGCCCGGGCTCGCCCACGGCGACTACCGCTTCGACAACACGATCTTGGGACCCGACGACCGGGTCGCCGCGGTCCTCGACTGGGAGCTGTGCACGGTCGGGGACCCGACCGCCGACTTCGCGTGGAGTCTCGGCTACTGGGCCGACCCGGACGACCCACTCCCGTTCCTGCCGTCAGCTCCCACCCTGGCCCCAGCCTTCCCCCGCCGGGCCGAGGTGGCCCGCCGCTACGCCGAGCGTTCGGGAAGCCCCCTCGACGCGCTCCCCTGGCTGCGGGTGTTCAGCTACTGGAAGATGGCGTGCATCGTGGAGGGCGTCTACGCGCGGCGCCGACGCGGCGGCCAGGGCGGCGCCCCGAGCTCGGACCTCGACTCGATCGCCAGCCGGGTCGAAACGCTCCTCGCCTACGCCGACGAGCTCGCGGAGAGTGTCTGTTAAACACTGACCGCCGAGGAGGGTCACGTGGATCGCCGCTCAGTCATCATCGCGGGCTCGCTCCTCGCCGGACTGGCGGCCATCATCGGCGTCGCCGTCGCCCTGGGCAGCGGCGGAGGCGGTGGCGGCTCGGTGGGCTCCGGCTCGGCCACCACCACGACCACGAGCGTCGCCGCGACCACGCTGCCGAGCATCACCCCGACGACCCTCCTGCCGCCCCAGAGCCTCGTGCCGACGACCCCCACGACGGTCGTCATCACCCCCCCGCCGTCCACCACCCCGACGACCACCCCGAACGGGGCGAGCGACGTCGGCATCACGGCCCACACGATCCGCATCACCGTCGTCGCCGACACGGCGCCGGTCGTCAAGGGCGTCGAAGCGTGGGCCGCGACCGTGAACGGGACCGGCGGCCTCGCCGGACGCACCGTGAAGGTCGAGGCCCGCGTGGTGTCCAGCGCGAGCGAGTACACCGCGGCGATCGCGAACGCGTGCACCACGAGCTTCGCGGTGGTCGGTTCGAGCTCGCAGTTCGACAGCCAGACCAGCGGCTTGCAGTGCGGCGTACCCGAGGTCGCGACCCGCATCTTCGATCCCGCGCACCAAGCAAGGCCCAACGCCTACGCGGTGATCCCGGCCCGGGCCGGCCTGGTCCCGGTCGGCGCCTTCCGGCACCTGCTGAGCAGCGTCGCCGGCTGCTGCCACCAGTACGTCCTCGTCCCGGCCGTCGGACCCGGCCGCGCCCCGACCCAGGCCGCCGTGCAGGCGGCGACCGCGATCGGTTTCACCACGGCCGCCACCCCCGACGTCCCGGCGGGCTCCCCACCGGGCGAGTACACGAAGATCGTCGCGGACCTCGTGTCGAAGCAGGCGACGTTCGCCAGCAGCGGGCTGGGCGCCGAGTCGACCGTCCGGCTCCGCAAGGCGGCGGCCGCCAACCCAGGCGCCAGCGTCGTCACGGCGTGGTACTGCGACGCGACGTGCGCGGACCCGAGCTTTCTGACGAGCGGTGGCGCGGCCGTGGACGGTGAGAACGTGGACATCGGCGTCAACCCGCTCACCGACGAGGCACGCATCCCGACGATGGCCGCCTACGTCCGGGCCATGAAGAGCCTCGGAACACCGACCGTGGCCGGGCTCGAGTCGTACTCGGCCGGGCTGCTCTTCCAGCAGGCAGTGCGTCAGGTCGTCACGGCCAGCGGCACGAACGGCATCACCCGGGTGCGGCTGCTCGCCGCGCTCGGTACGGTGCACACCTTCACCGCCGGTGGGATCCTTGGGACCACCGACGTGGGGGCCCGCCAGCCGACCGGCTGCTACGTCCTCCTGGGCGTCGAGGGCGGCCGGTTCGTGCGAGTGTTCCCCGCCGCGTCCGCGCAGCTGGACTGCGGTACCCAGAATCTCCAAACCGTCCCGACCGGAGGCTGACATGACGACATTCCGCTACGACGGACAACGGGCTGTGATCACCGGCGCATCCTCGGGCATGGGCGCGGCGACCGCGGCGATGCTCGTGGAGGCGGGCGCCGAGGTCCACGCGTTCGACGTGCGCGAGGTCGCGATCCCCGGCGTGAAGGCCTACGAGGTCGACGTCGGCGACCCGGCGGCGGTGAGCGCCGCGCTCACCTCGGTCGCGGCGCCGGTGCACAAGCTCTTCAACGTCGCGGGCGTCCCCCAGACCCACCCCGCCGAGCGAGTGTTCCAGGTCAACTTCCTCGGGCTGCGGGACGTCACCAAGCAGGTGCTGGCCCTCATGCCCGACGGGGGCGCGGTGGTCAGCGTGGCGTCGCTGGCCGGCATGGGCTGGTCGCAGCACCTCCCCGTCATCAACGAGGTGCTCGACACACCGGACCTCGCCGCCGGGCGAGCCTGGGCCGCGGCCCACCTCGCCGAGCAGGGCGACCCGTACTTCTTCTCCAAGGAATGCGTGATCGTGTACACGCAGCGGATCGCGCCCCGCCTCGTGCGCGAGCGGGGAATCCGCGTCAACTGCATCAGCCCCGGGCCGGTCGACTCGCCCATGATGGTGGACTTCCGAGCCGCCCTCTCGTCGGCGACGATCGACTGGACCGCCGCCCAAGCCAACGGCCGCCTCGGACGCCCCGAGGAGATGGCCCCGCCGCTGATCTTCCTCAACAGCGACGACGCCAGCTACGTCAGCGGCCACAACCTCATCGTCGACGCGGGATTCACCGCCGCGATGACGACTGGCCAGGTCGACCTCACTGCACTCACCACCTAGGAAGAACGGAACCCGTGCAGACGCTCGGGTCGGTGTGCTGTCATGCAGTCGGCCGGCGAGGGCGTTGGCGTGTGGACTCCGACTTGGTGATCACACGGTGCAGAAGCGTGCGGTCCCAGGCGGGAACCCCGTGCCTCGAGCCGTTGCTCGGGCCCAGTCATGGCGCGTCAGCCGCCCGGCAGACGTCGAGCCGCTGCGGAGGGCCGGGTCGAGTTCGGCTCGGCCCTACTCACGGGACGGTCAGCGGGCCCGGCGGCGGGGGCCGCGAGCCAGCCCGGGGGGCTGCCAGGGATCACCAGCGCTGATGTCGGTGCCGGGGCGCACGACCTCGTCGATGGCGTCGAGGGTGGCCTCGTCGAGTCGAACGTCGCGCCCGGCCAGGACGTCGTCGAGCTGCTCCATCGTGCGAGGTCCGATGATCGCCGAGGTCACGGCGGGATGCTCGAGGACGAACGCGTGCGCGAGATGGGTCAGGCTCACCCCGGCGTCGGCGGCGACCTTCACCAACGCCTCGACAATGTCGAGACGTCGCTCGTGCGCGGCGCGCTGGCGTTCGCTGGCAGCCTGGCTGCCGAAGCCGCGGGCCAGCCGGGACCCTTCCGGCACTGGCTGGCCTTTGCGATAGCGGCCGGTGAGCAGCCCGCCGGCGAGCGGGCTCCAGGGGATCACCCCGATGCCGTACCGGGCGCAGGTCGGCAGCACCGCCCGCTCGATGCCTCGCATCAGGATCGAGTACGGCGGCTGTTCGGACACGAACCGCTCGCGGCGTCGCCGCTCCGCGGTCCACTGCGCCTCGACGATGTACTCGGCGGGGAACGTCGAGTGGCCGAAGTAGCGGATCTTGCCCTGATGGACGAGATCGCTCAGCGCGCCGAGGGTCTCATCGATGTCAGCGGTGTCGTCGGGACGGTGGATCTGGTACAGGTCGAGATAGTCGGTGTCGAGGCGACGCAGGCTGTTCTCGACTTCCCGGAAGATCCAACGCCGCGAGCCCCCGTGGTGGTTCGGCTCGGAGCCCATCGGGGCGAAGAACTTCGTCGCCAGGACGACGTCGTCGCGTCGCCCTTTGAGCGCCCGCCCGACGATCTCCTCGGACACGCCAGCCGAGTAGACGTCGGCGGTGTCGACGAAGTTGATGCCGTCGTCGAGGGCCTTGTGGACGATGCGGACGCAGTCGTCGTGGTCGTCGTTGCCCCACGGGCCGAACATCATGGCGCCGAGGCAGTACACGCTGACTTGGACGCCGGTCCGCCCGAGGGTTCGAAGCTCCATCGCCGTACCCTATGCCGCCCCACGCGGCGGCGGGGCGAGACGCCAAGTCGGGACGGTCAGCGGCTCCGCGGCGCGTCGTCGGCCCAGTACGGGGCGCGGAGCTTGAACTTCTGCAGCTTGCCGGTCGCGGTGCGGGCCAGCTCGGTGCGGAACTCCACCGACGTGGGGCACTTGAAGTGGGAGAGGTGCTCGCGGCAGTGGGCGACGAGCTCGGTGTCGGTCACCGTCGCGTCCGGGGTTGGCACGACGAGCGCCTTCACCGTCTCGCCCCACTTCGGGTCCGGGACTCCGATCACGGCGACCTCGGCGACGCTGGGGTGGGAGAACAAGCAGTCCTCCACCTCGATCGAGGAGACGTTCTCACCCCCGGTGATGATCACGTCCTTCTTGCGGTCGGCGATGACCACATACTGCTCGTCGTCGATTCGTCCACCGTCGCCGGTGTGGAACCAGTCATCGGCGATCGCGCGTTCTGTCTCGACCGCCTGGTTCCAGTACCCCTCCATGACCACGTTGCCGCGCGCCAGCACCTCTCCGTCGGCATCGACCCGCACGTCGACACCCACCACGGGAGCGCCGGCGCGGGCCAGGCGGGCGGCCCGCTCCGGCGGGGTCAGCTCGTCGTACTCGGCCCGGGCCCGGTTCATCGTGAGCAGCGGCGCGGTCTCGGTCAGCCCGTAGATCTGGACGAACTCCCACCCGAGCTCGGTCTCGACCCGCTCGATGGTCCGCGTGGGCGGCGGGGCGCCCGCCACGGTGACCCGGACCCGACCTCGTCCCGGGATCTCGCCCGGCCAGTCCCGCGCCGCGTCGAGAACCAGGTTCACGACGGTGGGGGCCCCGTTCAGCGCGGTCACCCCGTGCTCCTCGATCCGGCGCAAGATCTCGGCACCGTCCACCTTGCGGAGCACGATCTGGCGGGCGCCCATCCCGGTCAGCGCGTAGGGCATCCCCCATCCGTTGCAATGAAACATAGGCAGCGTGTGCAGGTACACGTCGCGGTCATTGACGCCGAGGTGCCACCCGAACGTGACCGCGTTGACCCAGAGGTTGCGGTGGGTGAGCTGCACACCTTTCGGGCGCGCTGTGGTGCCGCTGGTGTAGTTGATGGTGGCGGTGGCGTCCTCGTCCGCCGCCCAGGGTTGCGGGTCCCGGTCTCGACCACCCAGGGCCTCGTCGCTTTCCGCGCCGAGGACGAACCGGTGCGGCGCGCGCACGTCGGCGAGCGCCTCGTCGAGCTCGGGGTCGACGAGGAGCACCTTCGCGTCGGCGTGCTCCACGATGTAGGCCACCTCGTCGGCGTTGAGCCGAAAGTTGATCGGGACGAGGATCCGCCCCGAGCCGCTGACGCCGAACAGCGACACCAGGAGCCGGGCCGAGTTGGGCGACACGATCGCGACTCGTTCGCCGACACCGACGCCGAGCGCGTCGAGGCCGGCCGCCTGCGCCGAGGCGAGCTCGCCGACCTCGCGGTAGGTCAGAGAGCCGAGGGAGGGGGCCGGCTGGTCGGGCTCGTCGACGATGCCGCAGCGATCGCCGTACACGAGCGCGGCCCGCGTCAGGAAGTCTCGGACCGTCAACGGCACGCGCATGCTCCGTACCCCCGGCTCGGAACTGACCGCGGGAACCTACCGCGACGACCTGCGCCGTGCGGGCCTGCCGCGCCCCCGCGGGTGGGCGCTGACGGCGCGTCCCGGTGGCGTCAGTCCAGGCCGGCGAAGAAGGCCGACACGTCGTCCACGAAGAGGTCGGGTACTTCCATGGCGGCGAAGTGGCCGCCCCGGGGCTGGTCGACCCAGTGGGTGACGTGGTAGCGCGCCTCGACCCAGCTGCGGGGCATGCGGGTGATCTCGGCGGGGTAGTTCGCGATGCCGGTGGGGACCTCGACGCGGGCCTGGGGCAGCGCGGCCCGCCCGGCGCGTCGCATCTCCCAGTAGAGGCGGGTGGAGGACGTCGCGGTGCGGGTCACCCAGTAGAGGGTGACGTTGTCGAGCAGGCGGTCAGCGGAGAACGAGGCGAGGACGTCGTCGCCGTCCGACCAGGCCCGGAACTTCTCGACGATCCACGCGCCCAGCCCGACCGGCGAGTCTTCGAGCGCGTAGCCCAGCGTCTGGGGCCGGGTCCCTTGGATCTCCTGGTAGCCGGCGCCGTCCCGGCGCCACTCGCCGAGCGCGGCGAGGTCCGACGCCTCCGCCGGGGTGGGGTCGGGCGCGTCGGCGGGTCGGGGCACGACGACGAAGTTGAGGTGCAGGCCCACGACGTGCTCGGGGACGAGGTCGGCGACGTTGGCCGACACGATCGACCCCCAGTCGCCGCCCTGGACGCCGTAGCGGTCGTAGCCGAGCGCGGCCATGAGCTCGACGAGCGCTCCCGCGATGCGGCGGGGATGCCAGCCCGGTTGGCTGGTCGCCCCCGAGAAGCCGTAGCCGGGCAGCGAGGGCGCCACGATGTGGAACGTCGCGGTGAGGGCGGGCAGCGCGTCGAGGAACTCGACGATCGAGCCGGGCCATCCGTGGACGAGCAGCAGCGGCGTCGCGTCGGGTGCGGCGGAGCGGGCGTGGAGGGCGTGGAAGGTCTGGCCGTCGATGGTGGTGCGCACGTGGTCGTAGCGGTTCAGCTCCGCCTCGACGCGGCGCCAGTCGTAGCCGTCGCGCCAGTACTCGACGAGCTCGGTCAAGAACCCTCGTTCGGTCCCCTGGCCCCAGCCGATGTCGGACACCTGGTTCGGGAGGCGGGCCCGGGTCAGCCGTTCGCGCAGGTCGTCGAGGGTCGAGTCGGGCACCTCGACGCGGAACGACTCGAGGGCGAGCCCCATCAGGTGAAGTCGGTGGTGGCGGGGAGGGCGCGCTGCAACAGCGCGTCGGCCCGGCTGCGCAGCAGCGGTTCGTAGCCATCGGAGGTCGGGATCCAGAACTGCCCGGCCCGCACCGCGTCGAACACGATGGCGGCGACCTCGTCCGGATGGCGGCCCTGCGCCGCGGTCTGGTCCTTGAGGATCTGCGCGACGAAGTGGTGGTCGGGGGCGGTCACCTCACTGGGCGGCTCGTCGGGCCGGTTGCGGGTCGAGTCGCCGATCCGCGTGTCGACGTAGCCGGGAACGAGGCACGACACGCCGATCGACGCGCCGTGGGCGCGCAGGTCGTGGGCCAGGCACTCGGTGAGCGCGGCCGCCGCGAACTTCGACACGACGTACGGGCCGCTATAGGCGACGCTCATCATCCCGGCCATCGACGCCGTGTTCACGATGTGGGCCTCGCCACCCTGCTCGAGGAGCCGGGGCACGAAGGCGCGGATACCGTGAAGGATCCCCCAGAGATTGACGCCCATGACCCAGTCCCAGTCCGCCTGGGTCCGCTGCCAGACCACGCCGGCTTGGAACACCCCCGCGTTGTTGCAGAGCAGGTGCACGGCACCGAAGCGCTCGTAGGCGGCATCGGCCAGGGCTTGCACGTCGCCTTCGTGGCTGACGTCGGTCCGCACGCCGATCGCGTCGGCTCCGAGCCCGGCGACGTCGCTGAGGGCGTCGTCAAGGGCGGCGGCCTCCACGTCGGCCAGCACGACCCGCATGCCCTCCCGGGCCGCGTGGCGGGCGAGACCGCGCCCGATCCCGCTGGCCGCGCCGGTGATGACCGCGACCCGTCCCGCGAAGTCGTCCATCAGCGCATCGACCGGAAGCACGCCCGGACGTCGTCGACGAAGAGCGCCGGCTGCTCCATGGCCGCGAAGTGGCCGCCGCGGGGCAGGGCCGCGAAGTGGACGAGGTGGTGGTCCCGTTCGGCCCACCGTCGTGAGGTGCGCATGATCTCCTTCGGGTAGCGGGCGTAGCCGGTGGGCACGTCGATGCGCGTCCCCAGGGGGAGGCGGCCCGCGCGGAGCGCCCGGTCGAACTCGGCGTAGAGCCGAACCGAGGAGGTCGCGGTGCCCGTCACCCAGTACAGCATGACATTGTCGAGGAGCTGGTCCTTCGTGAAGCAGCGCTCGAGGTCGCCGTCACAGTCCGACCAGGCCCGGAATTTCTCCACGATCCAGGCGCACAACCCGACCGGCGAGTCCTCGAGCGCGAAGCCCAGCGTGTGAGGGCGGGTCGACTGGATCCGGAGGTAGCCGTCCTCGTCGTTCATGTAGTGCCCGAAGGCGGCGACCGCGTCCCGCTCGTCGTCCGCGAACGTCGACGGGTCGTCGCCCGCGGGGTTGGGGGCAATCATGTTGAGATGGATCCCGATCACGTGCTCGGGGTCCGCCAGCGCGAGCTGGGAGGTGACGAAGGAACCCCAGTCGCCACCCTGCGCGCCGTAGCGGCGATACCCGAGCCGGCCCATCAGGTCGGCCCAGGCCCGAGCGATTCGTCCCGGGTCCCAGCCTCGCTCGTGGGTCGGCCCGGAGAACGCGTAGCCGGGCAGCGAGGGGCACACGACGTCGAAGGCGTCGCCCGCCTGCCCGCCGTGCGCCACCGGGTCCGAGAGCGGGCCGATCACTTCGAGGAACTCGACGATCGAGCCGGGCCATCCGTGGGTCAAGACGAGGGGGAGCGCGTCGGGCACCGGCGAGCGGAGGTGGAGGAAGTGCACGGGCTGGCCGTCGATCTCGGTGATCTTGTGCTCGAGGGCGTTGAGCCGGGCTTCGGTCGCCCGCCAGTCGTAGCCGTCGCGCCAGTACTCGACGAGGTCGCGGAGGGACGCCTGGTCGGTGCCGTAGTCCCAACCCGCGTCGGGGAGCGCCTCAGGGAATCGGGCGTCGTCGAGGCGTCGGCGCAGATCCTGGAGGGTCGCGTCGCTCACCTCGACCCGGAACGGCGCGACGGTCGGGGCCATCTCAGTACGCGAGGATGAACCCGTCGTCGATCGGTTTGCGGTCGGCGTAGAACGGCGTCAGCACGGCTTCGACCCGCTCGGGCGTCCAACGTTCGTCGACCTTGAACTGACGTTCGACGCTCGGACCGCTCAGGACGCTGATGTCGCGACCCCACACGATGAAGACCTGGCCCGAGACCCGCGCCGCGCCGGGTGAGGCGAGGTAGGCGACGAGCGGCGAGACGTTCTCGGGTGCGAAGACCTCGAAGTCGCCCTCGGTGGCGTCGAACCCGCCGAGGGACTCCGTCATCTGGGTCAGGGCCCGCGGCGCGATGGCGTTGGCGTTGACCCCGTACCGGCCGGTCCCCTGCGCGGTGCTGAGCGTCAGCTGGATGATCCCGCCTTTCGCCGCCGCGTAGTTCGGCTGACCGGGGGCGCCTCGCAGTCCGGATTCGGAGCTGGTGTTGATCACCCGGGCGTAGACCGGCCCGTCGGCGGCCTTGGAGCGGGCCCGCCAGTGATCGACCGCGTGGCGGGTCGGGCAGAAATGCCCTTTGAGGTGCACGCGGATCACCGCGTCCCACTCGTCCTCGCTCATGTTGAAGATCATCCGGTCCCGCAGGATCCCGGCGTTGTTCACGAGGATGTCCAGGTCACCCCAGGTGTCCACCGCGAGCTGCACCATCGCGCGCGACTCGTCCCAATTCGAGACGTCCCCGGCGTGCGCCACCGCGGTGCCGCCGGACCCCTCGATCTCCGCCACGACGTCGTCGGCCGGGTTGGCCCCGCCGGGAGGGGCAAAGTCGTTGACGACCACCCGCGCGCCCTGGCGGGCCAGCTCGAGCGCGTGGGAGCGCCCCAGCCCACGGCCAGCACCGGTGACGATCGCCACCTTGCCTTCCAGCATGCCTGGCATCGTTCGTCGACCCTCCCGTTCGTGGCACCTCGCGGCGGGGGGACTCTAACGTGGCCGCTCATGACAGCGCGACGAGTCGCCGTGGTGACGGGAGCCAGTCGCGGGATCGGCAAGGCAACAGCGATCGCGCTCGCCGAGGCAGGCCTAGACGTCGCGATCACGGCTCGGACCGTCCACGAGGGCGACGGGGTCGACGACTCGGACCCGGGTGGGCGGAGCATGCCCGGCAGCCTGGACACCACGGCCGCCCTCATCGAGGAGCGCGGCGGCCGCGCACTGGCGGTCCCCATGGACCTCCTCGACCGGGCGTCACTCGGCGCCGCGATCGAGCGGGTGCTCGCCGAGTGGGGTCACCTCGATGTCCTGGTGAACAACGCGGTGCACACGGGACCCGGCAGCATGCTGCGGTTCGAGGACACGACCGTGGAGATGCTCGAAACCAAGCTCGCCGCGAACGCGGTGAGCCAGGTCGTGCTGATCAAGGCGGTGCTCCCCCATCTCCTCGAACGCGGCGACGGCACGATCGTGAACGTCACGTCGGCCGTCGCGATCACCGACCCACCGGCGCCGGCCGGTGAGGGCGGCTGGGGCTCGGCGTACGCGATGTCGAAGGGGGCGTTCCACCGCCTCGCCGGGATCCTCGCCGTCGAGTACCCCCAGCTGCGCTTCTACAACGTCGAACCGGGCTACGTGGTCACCGAGCGGATGGAAGTCAACGCCAAGTCGCTCGGCCTCGACGGCGTGTACCCCGGCGCGCCGCCGTCGGTGCCGGCGAGCGTCATCGCCTGGCTCGCGACCGCGCCCGAGGCCGCCGAGCTGTCGGGCCAGACCGTCTCGGCGCAGCGCTTCGCCAAGGAGCATGGGCTGCACCCGGCGTGGCGGCGCCGATAGCGCGTCAGAGGAGGGCGAGCGCGTTGGGCGGCGAGCCGATGCCGCCGGGGATGCCCAACGGCGCGCTCGTGAAGCAGAACTCGTAGACGCGCTCGCCCGCGCAGTCCTCAGCGAGCGCGTCGAGGTCGAAGAACTCTCCGAGCGGAATGCCGAGCAGCGCCAGCACTCGGGTGTGGAGGGTGTCGTCGACCCCGCCCCCGGCCGGCAGGCTGGCCGCGACGGGGAACGGCTCGACGCCGGGGTTGTCGACGGCCAGCGCCGCGACGCCGTGATCCCAGCACCATTCGGCGATCGCCGCGCCGGAGCCGAGCCCCGGCGTGCGCAGGTCCGTGAACGACCGGCTGGCCGCGGAAAGCTGCTCGCGGGCGGGCCCGTCGAGGGTCCGATACCAGGTGAGCCATCCCACGCGGACGCAGCAGACGTCGCCGTCGTGGAACTCGACGCCTTGGGCGGCCGCGGTCTGGTCGAGCAGGTCCGGGGTCACGACGAACGGCTCGTCGCCGGGGATCGACACCTGGCGGGCGACGTCGAGCAGCACTCCCCGCCCGACGATGCCGCGCTCCGCCCAGGCGAGCACCCCGGCGCTGGCGCGGACCTGCTCGGCGCTGCGCCCGCCGAAGAATCCGCGGGTCGAGTGGGCGAAGTGCCCGAAGCCGTCCCACTGCGTCGACGCCTGCGGGAAGAAGTTGTCGAGGCGGTCGTCGAGGACGTTGTCGAGCAGGTTGAACACCTCGTGGCGCATCGCCTCGCGGCCAAAGAACGGGGGCGACGGGACGTCGAGGGGCAAGTCGAGCGGCCAGGTGACCCCGCGGCGCACCAGGCTCGCCGCGTGACGGGCCCGCTCGGCGGTGAGGAGGGCCAGCGAGCCCAGGTCGGGGTCGAGCTCGTCCCAGGCGCAGCCGTCCGGCAGCTCGGCGTAGCGGGGGCGGCGGGTCACGGGCCGGAACGGACCTCGTCGACCGAGCGGACGCGGTCGCCCTGTTCGAAGAGGACGTCGTTGTAGGCGTGTCCGGGACCGACGTAGGCGATCGTCTCGGGGCGCACGAAGCTCACGTACAGCGCCCGCCGCCCCGGACCGTCGCCGGTGGGTGGCGGCGCGGCGTGGAGGAGGTGGGGGTCGTGGACGGTCACGTCGCCGGGTTCGGTGTCGATCGCGACGATGGGGAGCGCCGCCTCGTCCTGGGCTCGGACCGGATGACACGAGGTGCCGTGCGAGCCGGCGAGGAATCGCAGCTGGCCGCTGGCCGCGGTCGCGGCGTCGAGCTGGATCCCGATCTGGATTCCCGGGCACAGCACGGGGTGGCCGCCGAGTCCGCAGTCCTGGTGCCACGGCAGATCGGCGAGCCCCTCGACCGCGCCGGGCTGCTTGAGTATCGCCGCGAAGCCGTCGAGGCAGTCCAGCGTGGGGACCAGCCCGGGTGGACCGAGGGTGGCGAGGCGGCGGAGTCGGAGGTCGTCGCCGAGGGCGGCGAGCTGCTCGGAAGCGAGGGTGGTGTAGGTCACGCGACAACAGACCTCGGTGCCGTCGGCGCGCGTCGCCCACCAGGAGCGCCCGTCGCCGGGCCGGGCCTCGCCGCGGAGCCGTTCGACCTCGGCGACGATGTGGTCGAGCTCGGCCGGGGCGAGGACGCCTCGAAGGTGCACGTAGCCGGTCCGGGCGAAGAACTCGCGCCATCCCTCCTCGTCGAGGGTGAACGAGCGTCCCAGGTCGTCGGGCAGGTCGACGGCGGCGGGCTCGTAGATCGGTCGGCCGTGGAAGAGCGCCCGCACGGCGGGCTCCCAGCGAGCCAGGTCGTCGAAGCCGCCCTTCGGGAACGACACCAGCCCGGCGTAGAGGAGACCGAAGCAGGACCGCAGCTCGTTGGCGTAGTCCGACCAGGCCTCGACGCTGACTTCGGCGACGGTGGCGGCGTCGGTCGTTCCGGCCTCGATCTCGACCGTGTCGGGTCGGGGACGGTAGGTGTAGGCGCTGCCGCCGGGCAGCGCGAAGGCGAGGGGAGGTGCACCCGCGAGGTCGGCGGCCGCCCGGGCACCGTTCCCGGCGGCGATCCGGCGGGGCAGCTCCACGCGGTGGAACTGATCGAAGGCGATCGGCGCGAACGCGAGGCCGCTGCTCACGCCGGACGCACCCGGGGGAGGACTTCGCGCTCGAAGAGCTCCAGGGACTCCCAGCCCAGCTCGGGTGGGAGTCCACCCATCAGCGGATGGAGCAGCACCATCCCGGGTCCCGCGGCGTCCTGGGCGAGCGCGACGCACTCGTCGGGCGTGAGGATCTGGTACACGCCACTGGCTCGGACGTCGTGCCAGGTGCGAGCACCTTTCACGTCGACGGCGGAGCGCTGGGGGCCTTCCTGCCAGGACTCGTAGGTCTGGGCGTCGAAGAGCGCGAACGGGCCAATCGTCTCCCACGCCGCGTCCGGGTCGTCGGCGACGTACACGAAGCCGGGTCCGCTGGGCAGCGCGCAGAAGCCGGTCTCGAAACCGAGCGCCGCGGATTCTTGGCTGTAGACCTCCACGAGGTGGGGATCGCCGACCGCGGGCGAGAACCCGCAGCGCAGCCGGGCCGCTCGGCGCGCCGCGATCTCGGTCGACCCGCCGATCATGACCAGGGGCCCGCCGGGGGTCGCCGGCTTCGGCGTGACCACGATGTCGCGACCCCGCCACGTGAACGGCTCGCCGGTCCAGGCCTGCTGCAGGACACCGACGGCCTCTTCGAGGAGCCGACCCCGCTGGGTACGGTCCACGGCCGCCATCTCGAACTCGACGCTGCGGTACCCAAGCCCGGCGACGACGCTGAGACGACCGGGTCCGCAGAGATCGATGACGGCGAGCTGCTCCGCGAGGCGCACCGGGTCGTGGAGCGGGACCAGCATCGCGGAGATGTTCACCGCGATCCGAGGGGTGCGGCCGAGGATGGCGGCGGCGAGGGTCAGCGGCGCTGGGAGGTAGCCGTCGGGCGCCCCGTGATGCTCGGACAAGATGACCGCGTCGAATCCGAGCCGGTCCGCCCAGGCGGCCATGTCGAGCGCGGTGGCGTACTGGCGGGCGTGGGTCGTGGACGCGAACTCGGGAACCCGCAGGTCGAAGCGCAGCCCCAGCATCGCCACCGCCGTCTCCTCTCACCCACCTGATCTGCCGGCTCGGGCGGTCGGCTGACCGTCGGCGCGCTCAGCCGCCACTCTCGGCCCGGGCGGATGATAGAGGGCCGGTGGAGCCGGGCCGCCGCCGGTTGCGCCGAGCGCGGACCCGCCCCGTGGTCCCGGCCCGGTGGGCCGGGACCACAGCCCCAGCCCTGCCCCTACCCGCCGCCTTGTGCGAACGCGACCATCTCGCTGTAGATGTGGAGGACCTTGCCCGAATAGTTGGGGTCGGTCGCCCAGTTGCCGTGCCCCATCTGCTCCCACGTTGGCGCCCAGCCCTTGGCGAAGAAGGTGTCGAAGTTGCTGGCCGCTTGGATCGGGTTCATCCCGTACCAGTACGGCGACGGCGGGTTGTGGAGCTGCGCCGCGGTCGAGTTCGGGTCGGCGTAGTTGAGCAGATGCTGGATCTGGGCCCGCACCCCGTCGCGCGGCGTCGGGAAGTTCGTGCCGCTCGAGCAGCTATCGCACCAGCCCATCCCGGCGTAGTTGTTGTTGGGGGCTGACTCGAAGCCGCCAGTCTCGACGACCGCCTGCGCGAAGGCGACGTCGCCGCGCACACCCTCGGCGTTGCCCTCTTCGACGTAGATGTTCGCCAAGTCATCGATCGTCGTCTCGATATTGGGCGAGTAGTTCTGTGAGCGGATCCACGCCGCCATCTGCGGGCCGGTCAGCACCGACGGCCCGAGCACCGGCTGAGAGCCGGCGACCTCGAACACGCCCAGCTCTTTGGCCTGGGTCAGCGCCTGGTTGGCGGCCGCGACCCGCTGGGTCATGAGCGCCTGTTGGACCTGCTCCTGCGCGGCGAGCTGGTTGAGCTGGGCTTGGCTTTGCTGCAACGAAGCCTGCTGGGCCTGCAGGGTCTGTTCGTTCTGCGCGAGCTGCACCGCGATGGCGGCCAGCGTCTGAGCGTTCTTGTGGTCGCGGCGCGCCGCGTCGTTGGCAAGGACTTGACGGCTCGCCTGGGCAAGCGACGGGTCGGGAAGGAACGAGTCGTAGCCGCCGAGGGGACCGTTCGACACGTACAGCGCGGCGGCGCGCTGCTGCAGCGTCAGGCGCAGCTTCGCCTCCTCGGCCTTCAGGAGCGGGATCTGAGCTTGGACCTGGGCGATCTTGGCCTGGTTGGCGGTGATCTGCGCTGCGACGTTCGCCTGCTGCGCGTTGGTGTTCGCGACCGCCTGGGCGGCCTGCTGGGCTTGTTGCTGGGCCTGGTCGAGTTGGGTCTGGGCGGCCGCGACGGCGTTGCCGGTCGTCTGGGCGCCCCCCGCGCTGGCGAGCGCCGCCAGGCCGAGGGACCCGGCCAGGACCGCGACGAGCCAACGGAGGGTCCAACGAGGAAGCACAACTCGCCAGGTTAGGGAATCAGGAACCACATCAGCAACAGGGGCCTCAGTCGGTGGGGCGTATAGCCTCCCGGCCGATGACCCCGGACCCACCCGGCACGGCCCCCGGGGGCCCCCGGAGGCCCCGCCGTGAGCCCGGGCGGCGTTCGGCCCGTCCGCCGGGTCGTCGTGGCTCGCCAAGCCGGTACGCCCCGGGTCGTCGCCGACGGGCCCTCCCCGCACGTCCACACGCTGCGGGGGATGCCCGCCGACCTCGGTCTCACCGATTGCGGGTACACCGACGGCGCGGCGGGCGACAGCGTGGAGTAACCGGTCCGCGGGGCCGGCGGTCCTCGCCACCGTCGGGGTGGCGCTGGTGGACTGGGCGGGCTCAGTCCGGGTCGAGCGACAGCATGCGGATCGCGTTGCCCCGCATGATCTTGTAGATCGTCTCGTCGTCGAGGTTCTTGGTGAGCCTCTCGGCGATCTCGCGCGTGTGCGGCCACGTCGAGTCGGAATGTGGGTAGTCGGTCTCGAACGTGATGTTGTCGACGCCGACCTCCTCGAGGGAGTTCAGCCCGTGGGCGTCGTCAAAGAAGCAGCCATACACGTGTTCGCGGTAGTACTGGCTCGGTGGCTTGCGCACCTTGTCGCCGAGGCCTGCCCACGCCCGGTTCTGCTCCCAGACCGCGTCGGCCCGCTCGAGGATGTACGGAATCCAGCCGATCTGGCCCTCGGAGTAGGCGACGTGCAACGCCGGGTGCTTCTCGAAGACACCCGACATGAGGTAGTCGACCATCGACATGGCCGCGTTCATGTAGGTGAGGGTCGAGCCGACCCCCGCGGGCGCGTCGGGTGAGGTAGAGGGCATCTTCGACGACGACCCGATGTGCATGCACACCACCGTGTCGGTCTCCGCGCACGCGGCGAAGAACGGGTCCCAGAAGCCGTCCGCGTCGTGGACGGATGGGAGACCGAGGTGGGGGGGGATCTCGGTGAAACACACCGCGTGACAACCCCGAGCTGCATTGCGGTGTACCTCGACGGCGGCGAGCTGGGCGTCCCACAGCGGGATCAGCGGAAGCGGGATCAGCCGGCCGTTCGAGCCGCCGCACCATTCGTCGAACATCCAGTCGTTGTAGGCCTCGACGCAGAGGAGGGCGAGCGCTCGGTCGCTGGCCTCGAGGAACGTCTGGCCGCAAAACCGCGGGAACGTCGGGAACGACAGGCTCGCCTCGGTCCAGTTGGCGTCCATGTCCTCGAGTCGGGCCACCGGGTCGAAGCATCCGGGGCGCATCTCGTCGAACGTGATCGCGGTGACCTTCACCTCGTCGCGGTCGAACCCGACGGCCGCTGACAGGCGGGTGAGCGGGTACACGAGGTCCTCGTAGAGCCACCAGTCGCACATCGGACCGTCGGTCCCTGGCGAGTACGTGAACTTGCCGCCGACGAACGTCATCTCGCCGAGCGGGGCTCGCATCGTGCGCGGTCCGACCTCGCGGTACTTGGCCGGCAGGCGGTCCTGCCAGACACCGGGAGGTTCGACGACGTGGTCGTCGACCGAGATGATCTTGGGAAAGTCCGCCATCCGGCGAGCATAGGCCTGACGGGTCGCCCGGTCAGGCGGGGCCCCGGCGTCACGCCCAGGACAGCGGTCGGACGTTGCGACCCGCCCGCCACGCCAGGACGCCGCCCACCACGACGAGGAGCGCGCCGGCGATCACGACGCCGACCGTCTGGCGCACGAAGGACTGCGTCACGACGTTGTATCCCGCGAGGAAGGCAGCTCGGTCGGACGGTGTGCCGGTCTGGTGCTCGAGGAGGGAGCGGCCCGGCTTCACCAGTGCGACCAGGCCGACCCCGACCCCGGCGGTGACGACGCCGAGCACGATGCAGAGCAGCCCACGGCGGTGGGCGGCGGCGATAGCGAACGCCAACGCCACCATCGCCGCGATCGGGAGCGCGAGCGCCGAGTCCTGAACCAGCTGGACCCCTTCCCAGACCGCCGGCGCGTCGCTCCGACGCAGCACGGTCACCGGGGCGAGAGAGACCTGGGAGGGCAAGCGCGCCGCCAGGCTCGCCGGGAGCTGCTCTCGCAGGACGGGGAGCACCGGGGCGAGATCGAGCTGTAGCGGGTCTTGGCCCTGACGGAGCTGGTCGTGGGTGCTGGCGAGCAGCTCGTCGAACGCGGGCTTCACCTGGGGGAGGCCGAGCTCGTGCGCGACGACGGAGCGCAACGTGGTGTCGTTGCCGATCAGCGCCGGCACGCTCGCTTCGATGTCGCCGACGATCCGGTCAGCGAGCGCGTCGCGGACCGCGCCCTGGTCGAGCACCTGCTCCCCGAGGCGCGCGAACGAGTCCGTCCCGACGAGCTCGCGCTGAGCCCACGCCCCGAGGTCCCCGAGGGGCACGAGCACGACGAATACCACGGCGAGGAGGAAGGCCAGGAGAGCGCGCACGACGCCGTTCAGTGTGTCCGGCGCGCCGCCCCCGGAGAGAGCATGCCCCTCCCCGTGCCACCCCGCCCGAGGGCTCGACCCCGCTCCGGGGGGCACGGACGCGGTTCGCTCCGTGGTCGTCACCCGGGGGCGGAACCGGCCTGGGCCAAGCCACCACCTACGAGTTCGCGCGGCTCGGGGCGGTCGGGATCGTGAGCCGCGGCGAGGAGCACCGAACGGTCTGGCGGGCGGCGGTTGAGGCCGTCGGGGGACGGGGCTTCGGGTTCATCTGCCCCGTGCGGGACCCAGCCCAGGTGGCCGGCGCCGTCGACCCGGTCGAGGCGGAGCTCAGACCGGTCGACGTCCGGATGAACAACCCGGCGGGAACGTCGCGGGCAAGGAGCGGCGCGTTCGCGCTCAGCTCCCGATCCTTCGCAGAGTCCGCACGTCGACGTTCGCGAAGCACGAGTACGGCACCACGACCTGGTCAAGCGGTGCCGGTGCTCTGGACCAGCGACCCGCACGGCGTCGGGTGCTGCTGGGCGTCCGGGTACGACGTCGGCCCGACGACGCAAGTCACCGTACGCGCCGGAGTAGCTGAGCCCGGCGACGAGGACGTCACGCCGGGGACGGCTCGGGCGACGACCGCGGTCGCGATCACGGGCACCCGACCCGTTGTGCGACGGGGAGCGCTCAGGAGCTGTTGCCGAGGTAGATGGCGGCGAGGCGCTCCTCGTCGACCTCGTCTCGAGCGCCGGTCCACGTGACGCGCCCGAGCTCCATGAACGCCACCGTGTCCGCGAGCGCCATCACTGCGTGGGCCTTCTCCTCGACGAGCATGATCGCCGCGCCCAGATCCCGCAGGTCCCGCAACGCCTGGAGGACCTCGTCGGCGGCCAGTGGCGCGAGGCCGAGCGTGGGCTCGTCAGCGATGAACACCCGCGGCGGCTGCGCGAGCGCCGGAGCGAGGCTCAGCATCTGCTGCTCGCCGCCCGACAGTGATCCGGCCCGCTGGCCGCGGCGCTCGGCGAGAATCGGGAACCGGGTGTACGCCCCCTCGCGCTGCGCCGATTCGCGGAGCGCCAAGCGCAGGTTCTCTTCCACCGTGAGGCCCGGAAAGATGCCGCGCGCCTCGGGGACGACCAGCATCCCTCGCTGAACCCGCTCGTGCGGCGGGACCCCGGTGACATCCTCGCCGGCCAGCAGAACACGGCCCTCGCGCGGCGTGATCAGCCCGGACGCCACGCTGCACAGGGTCGACTTCCCGGCCCCGTTGGCACCGAGCAGCGCCACGATCGATCCCGCCGGCACCGTGACGTCCACGCCGTGGAGCACGTCGACCTCGCCATACCCGCCCACGACGCCCCGGATGGCCAACGCGGCCGTGGAGTCAACGCTCGCTCGGTCGCTCGGCGGCGCGGCCGGCGTGGCCACGACCGGAGCGGCAACGCCCGCGGGCGGCGGCTCGCCGGCGTGCAATTCGGCCTCGCTGGCTTCGATCTCGGCCTTGCGGCGGCGCGCCAGCGATCGCTGGCGCCGCTGCGAGCCGACCAGTGCCAGGATCCCGTCGGGGTTCTGCGCCAGGTTGATCGCGCCGAGCCCGAACAGGATCGGGGCGAAATACGACGAGGTCGCGAGACTGCTAGCCGAACCGCTCAAGAAGTCCTGACCGATCCAGAGCAAGACCACCGCGGTGCCGACGTACGCGAGCCCGGCCAGCAGCGCCCCGCCGGGACGCCGCACCCCGAAGACCACCGCGACGGCCAACCAGATCAGCCCGTCGGCCGGCATGGCGTTGCTGCTCGTGGCCGAGTTGGTCACCATCGCCAGCATCACGCCCCCGAACCCCGCGATCCCGGCCGACACCGCGAAGACCATCAGCCTCGTGCGTGCCGGCGACAGACCCGACGTCTTGGCTCCAACCTCGCTGCTGCGGGCGGCGAGCATGGCCCGCCCCGACGGTGATCGCATCAGACTGTGCACCAGGAGGGTCAGGAGCCCGAACACCGCGAGCAGCAACACGACCTGCTCCCCCGGCATCGAGAAGTCGAAGTGACTCCCAGCCCCCGGCACGAGCTGGCGGTTGAGCCAGTTCAGGCCGGGGATGCTCACCGAGGGCGACGAAATCGGGTAGCCAACGCCGCCGTGGGCGATGGTCTGGGTATCGAACGGCACCAGCGCGAGGAAGAACGCGAGCGCGAACGTGCCGATGGCCAGCGCGACCGCGCCGAGCCGACGCCAGCCGACCACCAGCGCGACCATCAGGCCCATTCCGGCACCGGCGAACGCGCCGATCACGGCGGCGATCGCGAAGTTCAGGTGGCCGTGCGGCGCGAGGAGCGGCAGGTTGCCCCAGTTGCGGTCGAGCGCCCATCCGGCGGCGAAACTTCCCCCGATCACGAACGACGCCTGCGCCAGGCTGACCATGCCGCCCAAGCCGGTCACCACGACGAACGACAAGAAAATGATCCCAAAGACGATGCCTTTGGCGAGGATTCCCTGCTCGTACGTGTCCGCCCGCAGCCAGGGAACGTTGATCCACTGGAGCGCGAAGGCCACCAGGACGATCGTGCCCACCGCCCACGGGAGACGTCGTCGCCACGCGGGCAGCCCAGCGCGGTGGTCGGGGCGGGGCGTCTCCTCGGAAGGTACCTCGCGCACGAGGAACACGAGCGCGAGCGTCAAGATGAACGGAATCGCGGTGCGGAAGCCGCTCAGGTTGTTCAAGAAGCTTGGTAAGAAGCTGTTGCCGTATCCGGCCACGAGATCCTGGACGACACCGAGCGCCAAGCCGCCGAGGAACGCGATCGGGATGGACCGCAAGCCGCTGAGGACCACCGCCGACAGCGAGCCGAACACGATGAGCGTGATGAAGTCGGGGTTGAGCTGGAACAGCGGCGCGATGAGGATCCCGCCGAGCCCGGCCAGTGTCATGGTGAGGATCCAGGCCGTGGCGGAGGTCCGGCGCTCGTTCACGCCCCGCAGCGACGCCAGGCTCTTGCGGTCGACGACGGCCCGCATCTCCAGGCCGGTCCGGGTGCGCCGGACGAGGAACCACAGCACGAACGCGGCCACCGCGGCGGCGACGAACACCGCGAGCTGGTCGCTGGTGAGGTGAACGCTGGACAGACCCAGCCATCCGAAGCCGAAGACCTTCGCCGGGGTCGGGCCGATGCCCGGCGCCGACCCGCCCACATTCACCGTGTTCGCCAGCTTCGGCAGGTTGAAGCCCAGCACCTGGTCGCCGACGACCTCCACCAGCCACAACGCGAGCTGGGGGAGCGCGACGAGCAGGCCGATGGTGCCGACGATCCGCGCGTAGACCGGAGCTGTCCCGAGGCGGCGGAGCAGGATCCGGTCGAGCACGAAACCCATCAACGGCGCGAAAACGAAGACGGTGAGGATCGCGGCGGGCACAATCGGAATGCCCAGCCCCGTGTGGAGCTGGTAATAGAAGTACGCGGCGACGAACGCAACCGCGCCGTGCGCGAAGTTGAAGATGCCCGAGGTCTCGTACGTCAGCACGAGCCCTGAGGCCATGATCGCGTAGATGCCGCCGGTGACCGTGCCGGAGATCAAGAGGTTGAAGAACTTCTGCAACGGTCAGCCCTCGAGATTTTCTACGACAGGAAAGACGGCCCGGCGGTGGTGGCCCGGGCTTATCGCCCGACCACCACCGCCGCGGTCCGTCCGCTGAGCACCTAGAACTTCAGGTTCTTGCCTGTCTTGTAGTTGAAGTCCTGGTAGCAGCTGTACTTCACCGAGATGCTGAACGTCGTCCCGTCGCTCCCGACCAGGGTGCCGCACGGCGAACCCTCGGTCTGAGCCTCGGGATAGACGGTCGGCCCGACGACGCCGGGGATGGAATAGGTGAAGTTCTTCATCGCCGCGGCAAAAGTCTGCGGCGTGAGGTTCTTCCCGACCTTCTGGAGAACCTTCACGAAGGCATCGGCCGAGAAGTAGGCCGAGAGCATGCCTTGGGTGATCACCACGTTCGGCCCACCGATGGCCTTGAGGTTCGCCACGATCTGCTGCATCGCAGGGTTCGTGGTGTCCGCGGGCACGTCGAACTGGGTGAACGCGAAGTTGTTCTTCAGGATCGACGTCGCGCGCGGGTCGTACAGCACCGCGTTGGTAAGGACGCCCTTGTAGCCGGCCTGGGGCAGCGCCACCGCGAGCTTGAGGGTGTTCGGCACCGACGTGGTCAGAAAGATCGCGTCGGGCGCCTTCCCGCCGTTACTCGTCAACATCGCGTTGATGAAGGGCGAGTAGTCACCGGGTGGCACCGGCGGGAGCGTGCTCTGCACGTATACCGCCTTGAAGCCCGCCCGCTTGACCTGCGCCTGGATGACCACCGCGCCTTGTTTCCCGGTCGCGTTGTCCTCCGAGATCACGGCCGCGGTCTTACCCTTCGCCCCGTTGGGGCTGCCGTGCGCCTTGAAGTAGGCGTTGACCAACGCACCCCACGTGGTCCCCGTGGTGGGAGTGCTCGGCGGCGGCACGATGCAGCCCGTGAACCCGAACGCGTACGGGTTGTTGCAGTACGCGGTGTCGATTCCCCACCCGAAGAACGGCACCTGCTGCTGCTTCAGGTACGGCCCGGACTCATCGAGATACGGGTCGAGCACCGGCACGATCGCAAAGACCTGATCCTGCTCCACCAGCCGCTGGACGGTGCTGAGGTCGGAGCTGACTGCGCCTCCATCATCGGCACTCTCGGCGTACTTGATCTGGCGCCCAGCGACGCCACCCTTCGCGTTCACAGCCGCGAAGGCCGCCTTTGCCCCGGTTTCGATATCGGTCCCCGGGAACTGGGTTTGCTGGGAGACCCCGGCGACGGTGATCGAGTTGCTCGTCACGCCGCGGACGCTTCCAGCGGCACCGGCCGTCCCCCCTGACACACCTCCCACCAACGCGAATGCGCCCGAGACGGCGACTGCCGCAGTTGCGGCGACCCACTTTCTTCGTTTCACAGCTCCCCCTTGTGCTTTGTCTTGCGGTTCTTGTCTCAGTCCTCGCCGAGGTACGCGGCGCGCACCGCAGCATTGGACTGCACCTCGTGTGGCTCTCCGACCGTCAGTACTTGCCCGAGGTCGAGGACCACGATCCGGTCACAGTGCTTCATCACGAACCCGACGTCATGCTCGACGAGGAGCACCGCGCAGGACTCGTCACGGCGGATGGCTTGGATCCGCTCCCCGAGCCGAGCCGCCTCGGTCTCGTCGAGTCCCGAGGTCGGCTCGTCGAGCAGGAGCACGCGAGGGTGATCCACAATGGCTCGCGCGAGCTCCATCATCCGGGCCAGGCCGATCGGCAGTGACCCCGCCAGCTCTCCCCGGATGGCAGTCAGGCCACACAGCTCGAGCACCTCGGCCACGCGCTCGCGCCGCTCCCGCTCGCGCCGGCGGCGGCTCCGGAGCGACAGGAGGTCCGCGGCCAAGCCGCCTCCCCCACCCCGCCACTCGAGCGCGCTCAGCACGTTGTCCTCGACGCTCAGCCAGCCAAACGCCTGGACCCGCTGGAACGTCCGACGCAGCCCTCGCCGGGCCCGGTAGATCGACGAGCGTCGCGTCACGTTCTCGCCCGCGAGCATGACCTGCCCCGTATCGGGCATCCGCAAGCCCGAGATCACGTCGAAGAGTGTTGTCTTGCCCGCACCGTTTGGCCCGATGAGGCCTCGAACCTCTCCCCACTCGAGGGTCAGGCTGACGCCTTGCAGGGCGGTAATCCCGCCGAACCGGACCGTGACATCGGTCAGCGAGAGTGCGGGACCGCGATCATCCATGGTCACGCCGGGCGCGCCTTTGAGCTCGCGGTCTACAGCCGTCACTCCGGCACTCCCCCCTTGTCCGGATCTGACGGTATATCAGGTCTTGGAGTCCGCGCGGGCGCAGCCGGTCCCGAGGTCGCAGGTCAGAGCGCGTCCAGGCTGGACCCAGGCGGACTCCCACTGGACTCGAGAACCAGACCAGATCCGAGACCCTTTGACAACGCGTTGACAGCCGGCGTTTGCGTCAGCGAACGGCCCACGAACACCACCCGCGCCCCCGACGCGAGGTTGCTCCGTGACCGTCGTATACCTCGGCCTGGCCTTCGTCACCGAGCCTGACGGCGAAGGCCATGACGCGCGGCGTCTTCGACAGCGTCGACGCGGCACCATTCTGGTGATCCCGGTCAGCGGGTCGAACTCGAGCCGACACCAGCGCGGCTGCGGCTGACCGCGTGGTGGAGGGCGTCGAGGTGATCGTGACCAGCCGTTGCCGGTACGCACGCCGTGGTCATGCCACCGCGGTGGGTGTGAGTCCCGAGCCGCCGCCGAGGTGGCCGCCGAGCGTCAAACGGTGTCAGTGAGCGCCGGAGCGAGCTGGTGGAGCAAGGCGTGGATCTCTCGGGCGCACTCTTCGAACTCGGGGAGGTCGCCGCCGGCCGGGTCGACCACGTCCTCCCATGGGTCGAGCGCGATCAATTCGAGGTGCAGCGCGCTCACCCGGGCCGCGAAGGTGGCCCCGGTGGCGGGGAGATCGCGGGCGAGCCGCCGCAGCGTGCCCGTCCGGGCGGCGGCCTCGGGATGGGTACGCCGCACGTAGGCGACGTGCTCGCCGGCCAAGGCGACCACGAGGTCGGCGGTGTCAACGTGGGGGTCGCGCAGCTGGGTACTCCGGTGTCGGGGCGCCGCGACGTCGAGCCCGGCCAGCGCTTCCCGGGTCCGCCAGCTCATCGGCATGCCCTCGACGACGTGCGTCCCCGCGGTCGTGATCTCGACGTCATCGAGATGGGCAGCGAGGATCGCCCCGGCCATCACCGATCGAGCGGCGTTGCCGGTGCAGAGAAAGACCAGGTGGGGCACCGGGGACTCCACTCAGCCGAGGTCGCTCGGCGGGAACTTCACCTGGTGGGTCGGGAGCCGCCGACCGGACGCAACGACGAAGGACGTGCCGCGGGCTCGGATCACGTCCCGCTCGATGAACGACGGACAGCAGTTGGCGTCACGCGCGCGGTACACGGCGAAGTACGCGACCAGCTGGCCCGGCTGGACGAGTGCGACGCCCTGGTCGAGAACCGTGTGACCGGCGACGCGTGGACCGCGGGCCGTACCGACGACCAGGTCGATGTCGAGGAAGGCGCCCGACCCCTCCGAGCGGTAGCCGAGCACGAGGCTCTGACCGTGACCGGTCAGCTCGGCGGTCCGTGCCGTCACCGCGGCGAAGAGCGGTCCCGCTCGGCCACCGCTCGGGCGCGTCTGGAGCGCCGCCTCCCACCGCCCGGGGCTCGACGCGCGGTATACCGTCACCGTCCAGGGCCGTGACACGAGGCCCGCCACGGCGGGCGGCCCCGCCTCGATCGTGAAGAGCAGCCCACCACCCGGCGCGGCGACCAGGCCGCACTGCCCACCGCTTCCGGTCAGCAGGGTCCGACACGCCGCGCCGGACGCCAGGCTGACCGTCGGCCCATGTCGGGTCGGTGCCAGCACTGCACCCTTCACGCCCAGGCGTGCCCCACCCCCAACACTCGCGGCGCCGGCCGGGCTGGCAAGGAGCGCGACCGCGGCGACGAGGACGACCACCACGAACCCGCAGACCGAGCGACGCACGACCGGAACGTTCTCGCGAGTGCGGGGTCAGACCCGCACGGAAGGGTCGCCGTCGACGGTCAGCACGTGTCCGGCGGTCCACCGGCCGTCGCCTGACGGGAGGACGAGGCGGACGTCCGCGGTGTCATCGGCTGCTCCCCGCTGGTACGAGGTCTTCGTCGGCAGCGATGGTCGGTCGGAGCGCAGCACGGTCTCTCTCGGTGGGCGATCAGCGACGACTCTACCGATCCCACGGTCGCCGTTCACGACGAGCAGAGCGTCGTGACCTGGCTCGGCCGTTGACCAGTCGTGGCGCACAGGACCGTCACGGTGCCCTGGGCGGTGTGGCCGTCGCGGAACCCGACGGTGAACGTCGCGTCGAATCCCTTCTTGTCGGAGCGAAGCAGACCGGTGAGCTGGAACGTCTGCACCTTGGGGTCAGGCACGTTGAGCGCGGTGAGCACGATCGACAGGCCTGACCCGAGCTTGCCGGTCACGGGCCCGAAGCTGGCTGTCTGCGTCGTGGCCGCGGCCGCGGGATTGCCCAGCGCGATGGTCCCGTTGATCTGGCGAACCGCCTTGGCCCCGCCGCCGAAGAGGTCGCCGTTCAGGGCGACGGCGGCGGTCAGGGTGCCCGCGGTCGGGTCGATGCGCAGGTCCAGCGACGCCGGCCCGGTCGTGTGGTACGTCGTGTTCGTGAAGGTGCCCGAGTAGGAGCCGTCGTATTGCTGGGCGAGGGCAACCACCGGGTTCGACGACTTGGGCACGACCGTGGTCGGAGTCGCGCTCGGCGCGCTGGTCGTCGTCGTCGTGATCGCCGTGGGCCCGGTCGTGGGACGGGTCGTCCGCTGCTTGGTCGAGGATCCTGCGGTCAGGACGACCACCCCGGCCACCACTGCCGCCACGACCACCACCGCACCGACGCCGAGGAACACCCGGCGCCGCCGGGCTCGGTGGCGGCGCACCGCTCGGCCGGTGGGCGTCGGACCAGGCTCGTCCTCGGGGGGCGCCCAGAAGGTTTCCGCCACCGAGGGGTCGCGGGGTGCGTCAGGACGGTGCGGTTCATCCGTCACCCGAGCCAGGGTAACGCCGGGCTCTGCCGACTCCGTGCCGAACGGAGCGACGAGCTTCGTGCGGCACGGAGTCGGCGCGTAGCGTCCGAGCTGGACTCGAACCGTGCGTGGTCACGCCGACCGGTCGAGACCACGCCCGCGCTCCCCCAGGAGGCTCGAGATGAAGACGCTGCGCACCCCCGACGACCGCTTTGCGGGCCTCCCCAACTTCGCCTTCGAACCGCATTACGTCGACGTGCCCGACGGCGACGGCGCCACCTTGCGGGTCCACTACGTCGACGAGGGTCCGCGCGGCGCGCCACCGATCTTGCTGCTCCACGGTGAGCCGTCGTGGTGCTTCCTCTACCGGCGGATGATCCCGGTCCTGGTGGACGCGGGCCTCCGCACGGTGGCGCCGGACCTGGTTGGCTTCGGCAGGTCCGACAAGCCGGCTTCTCGCGACGACTACACGTATCAACGCCACGTCGACTGGATGACCGCGCTGCTCGACGCGCTCGAGCTGCGCGACGCCACCCTGGTGGGTCAAGACTGGGGTGGGCTGATCGGGCTGCGCTTGGTGGCCGAGAACCCAGAGCGGTTCGCACGTGTCGTCGCCGCCAACACCATGCTGCCCACCGGCGAGCGGGACCCCGGCGACGCCTTCCGAGCCTGGCAGCGCTTCTCGCAGGAGACCCCGGCGTTCGACGTCGGGCGCATCGTGAACACTGGCTGTACGACCGACCTCGCGCCCGAGGTCATCGCCGCCTACGACGCCCCGTTCCCCGACGACGAGTTCAAGCAAGGCGCGCGGCAGTTCCCTCTGCTGGTGCCGACGACACCCGACGATCCGGCGAGCGACGCGAACCGTCGAGCATGGGATGTTCTGCACACCTGGACGAAGCCGTTTCTGACCGCGTTCAGCGACCGCGACCCGATCACGCACGGTGGTGACCGCTATCTGCAGTCCGAGATCCCCGGATGCGCAGGTCAAGCGCACACCACGATCGAGGGTGGCGGCCATTTCCTCCAAGAGGATCGAGGTGAGGAGCTCGCCCGAGTCGTCGCCGCGTTCGTCACCGGGTGACGCGCCTCGACCGAGACGGGTCGGCTCGCGTCCCCGGCGGCATCACCCAGGACGCCATCCCCGGAGCGCCACCGCTCCGTAGACTCCGCCGGTGACGACCGCCCGGCGCTTCGGCCCGGCGGTCCTGGCGATCGCGGTCGTGGCCTTCGCCGCCGCGGCGTGGAGCGTCCCCGCCGGGGTGCTCGTCCAGGGCGCGCTCGTCGGAGCGCTGACGTCGTTCCTCGCCCTGGGTCTCGCCTTGGTGTGGCGAGCGAACCGGATCATCAACTTCGCGGCCGGCGACCTCGGCACCGTGCCTGCGACCCTGGCCGTCCTCTTGACCATCAGCACGCTCGCGCTGAACTGGTGGGTCGGACTCGTCGCCGGGCTGGCGACGGCGCTGATCGTCGGTGCCGCGGTCGAGTTCCTCCTCGTCCGGCGCTTCGCCCGCTCTCCCCGCCTGGTCTTGAGCGTCGCCACCATCGGCATCGCCCAGGTCCTCGCCGCCGGCGGACTGTTCCTGCCCCGCTGGTTCACCATCACCGGCAACACCATCCCCGCCCCGTTCAACCTGCACTTCACGATCAACCCCATCGTGTTCCGAGGCACCGACGTCGCGGCCTTCGTCGCCGTCCCGCTCGTCCTCGTCGGCCTCACCCTGTTTCTCAAATGCAGCGACCTCGGGATCGCGATCCGAGCCGGGGCGGAGCGGGCAGACCGCGCGGCGTCGCTCGGCATCCCGATCCGGCGTCTCCAGACCATCGTCTGGGTGCTCGCGACGGTCCTCGCGTTCCTGGCGGTGTACCTGCGAGCGGGCATCATCGGCCTGCCGATCGGTCAGGTGCTGGGTCCCGCCCTTTTGTTGCGTGCCCTCGCCGCGGCCGTGATCGGGCGGATGGAACGGCTCCCCACCATTGTCGGTGCCGCGGTGGTGCTCGGAATCGTCGAACAAGCCGTGGTGTGGCACTGGAATCAGCCGGCCTACGTCGACCCCGTGCTGTTCGTCGTCGTGGTGGTCGGACTGCTCGCGACCGGCGGAACCGACGGAAGTCGGGTGCGCGAGAGCGACGTCTCAACCTGGCAAGCAGCGCGCGAGGTTCGTCCGGTGCCGCGAGAGCTCCGACGGCTCCCCGAAGTGCGCCTCACGCGCGTCGCGGCAGGCGTGGTCGTGCTCGGCGTGCTGGTCGCGGTCCCCGCTCTCCTGTCGGCGAGCAAGCTGAGCCTGGCCACCGCGATTGTCATCTTCGGGATCATCGGCTGCTCGCTCGTGGTCCTGACCGGCTGGGCCGGCCAGGTCAGCCTCGGACAGGTCGCGTTCGTCGGCATCGGCGCGGCCGTCTCGGGGGCGGTCACCGCCCGGCTCGGCTGGGACCTCGCAGCCGGCCTGCTCCTGGCCGGGATCGCGGGCGCCGGGGTCGCGATGGTGATCGGGCTGCCCGCGCTCCGCCGACGAGGTCTGACCCTCGCCGTGACGTCGCTGGCCTTCGCGCTCATGACCTCCGACTGGCTGCTGAATCGGAGCTTCTTCGGCGCGGGCACCGCGCTGAACTGGCTGCCGGGCGAGCAGATCGCCCGCCCACCGCTGTTCGGCATCATCGCCGTCGACACCGACACCCGCTTCTACTACCTGTGCCTCGCGGGGCTCGCGCTCGCGGTCGCGCTGGCCTACGGCCTGCGAGCCAGTCGAACGGGACGGGCGATCATCGCCACCCGCGAGAACGAGCGGGCCGCGGAAGCATTCGGTGTGAGCACACGCCGCCTGACCCTCTTCGCGCTGGCCTTCTCCGGCTTCCTCGCCGCGTTCGCCGGTGCACTGTTCGTGTATCAACAGTCGGGGCTCGACCCGGGCCCCTACCAGCCCGCGGCGAGCCTCCAGGTGTTCGCCATGACGGTCATCGGCGGACTCGGCTCGATCCCCGGCGCCATCATCGGCGCGACCTATGTCCGTGGCGTCGCCTACTTCCTGCCGACCAACTGGCAGATCCTCGCCACCGGAGCCGGGCTGCTCGCGGTGCTGCTCGTCTTGCCCGGCGGTCTCGGCGGCGCGCTGGCCGACGCGCGCGAGGCACTCCTCCGCCGAGTGGCAGCCCGCCGTTCGATCGCGGTCAGTGCCCTCACCGACGAAGCCCTCGACCGCGACGACGGTGACGAGCTCACCGGCGCGCCCGTCACCGCGGTGCCCCCCGACGCCCGGCTCGTCATCACGGGCGTCGAGGTGCGCTACGACGGCGTACCCGTGCTCGTCGATGCCCGGCTCCACGCCGTCGAGGGCGAGATCGTCGCCCTGCTCGGCACCAACGGCGCCGGCAAGTCCACGCTGCTGCGAGCGATCGCCGGACTCGTGCCCTGCACCGAAGGCACCGTCCGCCTCGACGGCGAGGACCTCGCCGGGTTGCGGGCCGACGAGATCGCGGGACGCGGGGTCGCGTCCGTACCCGGTGGCGAGTCGACGTTTCCGTCCCTCACCGTCGGCGAGCATCTCCGGCTCGCCGCTTGGACCCAGCGCCACCGGCCGGCCGAGGCGCGCGCCGCCACCGACCGGGCCCTCGAGCACTTTCCGATGCTGCGGGACCGAGGCCGCCAGACCGCCGGCGACTTGAGCGGTGGCGAGCAGCAGATGCTGGCCTTGGCGATGGCGTTGATCGCTGCGCCTCGCCTACTCCTCGTCGACGAGCTGTCCCTCGGGCTGGCGCCCGCCGTTGTCACCGCGCTCCTGGGCGTGCTGCGCGAGCTCGCGGGGAACGGCACGACGGTGGTCGTCGTCGAGCAGTCAGCCGATCTCGCGCTCGCCGTCGCGGATCGAGCCTCCTTCCTCGAGAAGGGTCGGGTCCGCTTCGAGGGGCGGGCCGCCGACCTGCGCGGTCGGGACGACCTGCTGCGCTCGGTATTCCTCGGCGACGTCGCGACCCGCCACGACGGTGTCCAGCTGTCCGACCAGCCGAGCCCACCGCCGGTGGATGGCTCAAGCCTCGCCGTGACCGACGTGACCAAGCACTTCGGCGGGATCGTCGCGCTCGACGCGGTGTCGTTCACGGTGCACCGGGGCGAGATTCTCGGTGTTCTCGGTCCCAACGGCGCGGGGAAGACCACCCTCTTCGACGTCGTCAGCGGCTTCGAACATCCAGACGCCGGCACGGTCGCGCTGGTGGACCGGGCGGGGCAACGGGTCGAGCTCACCGGCCGTCCACCGGCGTTCCGTGCGCACCGGGGACTGGGACGGTCGTTCCAAGACGCCCGCCTCTTCCCCGCGCTCACCGTCGAGGAAGCGGTGGCCGTGGCGCTCGAAGACTGGGTCGAGGTGCGCGACCCGATCGCCGCCGCGTTGCACCTACCGGCGGTGGCGCAGTCGGAAGCGACGGTCCGGCTGCGCGTCGACGAGCTCATCGAGCTCTTCCATCTCGGCGACCACGCCGACAAGTTCGTCCGCGAGCTCTCCACCGGAACCCGACGGATCGTCGACCTCGCCGCGTTGGTCGGCGCCCGCCCTGACGTCATCCTGCTCGACGAGCCATCGAGCGGGATCGCGCAACGCGAAGCCGAAGCCCTGGCCCCCCTCCTGTCACGCATCCGCGACGAGCTCGGCGCGAGTCTGGTGGTGATCGAGCACGACCTGAACTTCCTCCGGGCCGTCGCCAGCCGATGGGTCGCGCTCGACCTGGGGTCTGTCATCGCCACGGGTACCCCCGACGAGGTCTGCGCAGACCCGCGGGTCATCGCCTCCTACCTCGGACAGGACCGACCCGCAGGTCACGAGCTGGACCGTGACTGAGCCGCTCCGACGCGCCCGGCCGACCGCCGGCACGGTCCTGGTCCGCTACCTGCCCTTCCTCGCCGTCATCGTCGCGGTCGCGCTGATCGCCGCGCTGGCTCCCGGCGCCACGAACTCGGCGGGACCGGCCGCGTCGAGGGCCGGGCCACTGCCGCTGACCTTCGGGCAGGCCAAAGCCCGCGGCGTCAAGGTCAACTGGGGCCCGAACTGCGACACCACCACGGGCCGGGTCGCGGTCCCTCTGACGTACGCACCGCCCTGCGTCCCGCCCTGGCACGGCGGAAGCAACGGCGGCCACACCGCCCCCGGCGTCACGGCGACCACGATCACCGTCGCCCTCTACCAGACCGTGCCCGACGTCCTCCAGCAGGCGTTCTTCCAGCAGTCAAACAGCGAGGCGAGCCTGGCCGCCGAGCTGCGCACCACCCAGGCGTACGTCACCTTCTTCGAATCCCATTACGAGACGTACGGCCGCAAGATCAAGCTGGTCCCGATCCAGGCCAGCGGCGCGCCGGACGACGACGTCGCCGCAAAGGCCGATGCGATCAAGGTCGCGACCCAGATCCACGCGTTCGCGTCGTTCGGGGGACCCGACGAGACGTCGGCCTACGCCGACGAACTCGCCGCGCGCGGTGTGCTCTGCCTCGGAGATTGCGTTCTCGCCGAACCCGACTCCTTCCTCCAATCGCACGCCCCCTACATCTGGCCGACGCTCGCGTCGCCCGAGCAGGCCGCGCTGCACTGGGCGGCGTTCGTCTCGACCATCGCCGGCCGCAAAGCCGTCCACGCCGGCGACCCCGCGATGCACCATCAGGTACGGCGCTTCGGCGTCGTGCGATACGACGACGCGACCGGCAGCTTCCAGCAGAGCTACCGGCGCTTCGCTGGGCTCATGGCACACCAGCACGTCAAGATCGCCCTCGACGAGCCCTACCAGCTCGACCTCTCCCAGGCCCAGGAGGACGCGCGCACGATCATCGCCGCGTTGAAGCACGCCAAGGTCACCAGCGTCCTCCTCGCGGGGGATCCGATCTTCCCCGCCTTCCTCACCAAGGAGGCAACCGCCCAGGACTACTTCCCCGAGTGGATCGTGCTCGGCTACGCGTACACCGACACCGCGGTATTCGGGCGAACCTACGATCAACGCCAGTGGGCGCACGCCTTCGGCGTCTCGCTGCTCCCGGCGCGAACGACCGATGACGCCAACGAGTTCGCGAACATCCTGCGCTGGCAGTTCGGGAAAGGGCCCGAGGCCAGCACCTACGAGGTCCTCGTGCAGGCCCCCCTCATCTTCTTCACCGGTCTCCACCTCGCCGGCCCGCACCTGACCGCGAACAGCTTCCGCGCGGGCCTGTTCAGCTATCCCGCGAACCGAGCGACGGCGCCGACGGTCGTCCACATGTCGTGGGGCCACCACGGGATCTGGCCCACCACCGACTACACGTGGGGCGACGACGCCACCGTGATCTGGTGGGACCCGAACGCGACCGGGCCTGACGAAGTCGGCAACCAAGGCAAGGGCCTGTACCGCTACGCGCTGGGCGGCCGCCGGTACCTGCCCGGGCACTGGCCCAAGCAGCTGGGTCTCTTCGACGTCGCCCGCTCGGTGACCGTGTACCACTCGCTACCGCCCGGCGGGCAGCCGCCCACCTACCCCTCGCCCGCCTCGCGGACCACCGACGGCTGAACCGCGCCGATCTCGCGGACGACACGGGCGGGGTTGCCGACCGCCACGGTGTAGTCGGGGAGGTCGCTGGTCACCACCGAGCCCGCCCCGACCACGACGTGGGCGCCGATGGTGACGCCCGGCAGGACGATCGCGCCGTGCCCGAGCCATGAGCCCGCCCCGATCCGCACCGGGCGGGATGGCGCGAACTGGTGACCGATGGGCAGCGCGGGATCGTCGTAGCCGTGGTTGGCGTCGGTGATGTAGACGTGATGGCCGGTGAAGACGTCGTCGCCGATCTCGATCCGGTCGTGGCCCACGATCCCGGTGCCTTTTCCGATGAGGCAGCGATCCCCGATCGACACGACCGCCGTGTCGCCGAGCTCGTGCGCGGGCGAGACGCCAGCGGACAGCGTGGCGTACGGTCCGATGATCGTCCCGGCGCCCAGCTCGATGTAGCGCTCACCGAACATCGCGCTGACCGGAAAGCAGATCACGGTCCCGGAACCAAACGCCCGGAACCGGCGGGCGCGGGCGCTGTCGGGCCGGATCCGGCCCCAGCCCTGGAGCGCGTCCCACGCGCCGTCGACCAGGTCGCCGATCCACCGTCGCAACGGATCGGGGGTGTTCATCGCGCGCCACGCCGGTCCAGGGGGCGCACGCCGAGCCGCACCCGTGCGTTAATCACGCCGGAAGCCTCGCGGCCGGAGCCGCTCCTCGCGGGCAGCGCCGCGCAGCGTCCGGAACATGACGGTCATCACCGTGATCGCGCCGAGTACCAGCAGCACGACCAGCCCGCTCAGCACCGGCGGCCAGCTGGGGTCCATCCGCTCCGCCTGGACGACGAGCACCGGACTCAGCACGAGCACGGGCGGACTGTAGATCGGGTTGCGACGGACCCGGGTCGAGCCGACGGTCTTGTCGGACGGCGCCGCGAGGGGCAGGATGCGTCCGACGGGGGAGGGGAGATGGCTGCACCGGCCCAGCTCAAGACCGGACTGTCGACCACCACCAAGTTGCTCGGCATCCTGGTGGCCGGCGCCGCAGTCGCGGTGGCGCTCGGCGTCTACGCCAACGCCCACACGCCGACCCACGAGAAGCCCTACACCTTGTTCTTCTCGGGCACGATCCAGCTCAAGGTGTGGCTGGCGACCCTCGCCCTGGTCCTCGCCGGCGTCCAGCTGCTGCTCGCGGCCCGTCTCTACGGGAAGCTCTCGATCCCGCGCCAGGCGCCGGCGTGGCTCGGCGACGCGCACCGCCTCATCGGTACCGCCGCCTTCGTCGTCACGCTCCCCGTCGCGTACCAGTGCCTCTGGGGTCTGGGCTTCCAGACCGCCAGCACCCGCGTGCTACTCCACGGGATTTTCGGCTGTGCCTTCTACGGCGTGTTCGTCATCAAGGTCTTGGGGGTGCGCGTGAAGGGCCTCCCGAACTGGGTGCTGCCCGTCGCGGGCGGCCTGGTGTTCGCCGCGCTGGTGGCGATCTTCCTGACCAGCAGCCTGTGGTTCTTCACGTCGTCGAGCGCCCCACGCCCGCTGTTCTGAGTCGCTGTGTTCCGTCGGGTCGTCAACGCCATCGAGGTCCTCGCCGTCGTGGCCGTGGCGGTGTTCATAATCATGCTGTTCGCCAACGAGCCCGGCTCGGGGGGCGCCGCGGCCAGCTCCCCCGGAGGCATGATCTTCTCGGCGAACTGCGCCAGCTGTCACGGGGCGAACGGCGAGGGCGCGATCGGGCCGAAACTGGCCGGCGTCGTGGTCCCAGCGTTCCCGAACCCCAGCGACGAGATCACGTTCGTCGACCACGGCCGGGGCATCATGCCGGCCTTCGCCACCACACTCTCGGCAGCCCAGATCCGCGACGTCGTCGACTACACCCGCACCGAGCTGGGCAAGTAGTGCCCCTGTTCCCGACTGCGCCGGTGCGGGTCGGTCTGCTCTTCGACTTCCCGTCGCCGGACGGCGGCGCGGACATGGAAGCGGCGCTGCGTCGGGGCGTCGACGAGGTCGCCGCCGGGGGTCGCGTGGACCGCGACCTCGAGTTCCTGCGCGCCGAGGCGACCGGCCTCCCGATCGGCACCGAGCACTCGGTGGTCGGCGGCTTCCGCGACCTGGAAGCCGCAGGCTGCCTCGCGGTGATCGGACCGGCCGTCAGCGACAACGGCCTGATCGTCGCCCCGCTCGCCGACGCGGCCGAGCTGGTGTGCATCAACTACACGGGGGGCGAACGGACCCGCGGCCGGTACGGCTTCCACTATCAGGTGGGCTCGTTGGAAGAGGAGCCGGTGCTGCTTGCCCAACGGCTCGCGGCGCGCGGGCTGCGCCGCCCGGCGGTGGTCTTCGAGCGCTCGCCGGTCGGGCGTCGGTTCTTCGAGTACTTCGAGGCCAGCACCGACGGAGCCGGGCTCGAGGTCGCCGGGACCGCCACCATCTCCCCCGTCACCGAGGATGCGACCGCGGTGCTGGCGCGCCTCCGCGCGGCGGAGCCCGACGGACTCGTGTACCTCGGGCTGGGCATGTCGAGCCGCCCGGTGGCGATCGGCCTCGCCCAGCTCGGTTGGGACGTGCCGGTGGTCGCGAACTCCGCGCTGATGTTCGGCTACATGCGCCCCGACTGGCGCGACGGCTGGGCAGGCTGGGAGTACGTCGACATCATCGCCGACGACAACCAGCGGCGACAGCGCCTCGCCGAGGAGGCGCCCCAGATGGCCGCCGGCCCGATGGGCTGCGCGGCGCTCGACATCGGTCGACTGCTCGGCGAGGCGCTCGCGCGTGCCGACCATCTGACCCGGGCCGGGATCCGCGAATCGCTCGAATCGGTGAAACGGCTGCCGGCCACGTGTGGCCACGAGGGCACCACCCTCACGTTCGGCCATTTTGACCACGGGGCACTCCACGGCGAGTACCTCGTGTTGCGCACCTGGGTCGAGGGCCACAGCGTGCAGGTCACCGACTGAGGCCAGGCGGGCGGCCGGCACTCCGGCCGCCCGATCGGTGTCACATCCCCGTGGTCTGCTCCCAGTGGCTCCCCCGACGCCGGAGCCACCGAATTACACTGTTGTCATTCAGGGAGGACCGCGATGACCACCACCCGCCGATTGACCCCCGCCCCGGAGCCGGCCGAGCCGGTGCGTTGGGAGCCCTGCCCCTGGGCCCGCCCCGACGAGACGGCCACCGGGGTCTGCGGGATCTGCGGCTGGCTCGTCGAGGACCACGGCATCGACCACGCCGTCCTCACCCCCGCCCGCGCCGCCTGAGCGGCCGGAGCGCCGCTCAGGCCGACTTGCGCGACCGCGAGGCGCGCTTCTTCGCCGGCTTCGCCGACTTGGCGTTGGCGGGTTCCGCCGAGCCCGCTCGGGCCAGGCTCGCCTCGAGTGCAGCCATGAGATCGAGCACCGCGCCCGGCTCCTCCGTCGTCGGCTCGGCGACGATCTCCTCGCCGGCCGCCTTGCGGTCGATGAGCTCGCGGAGCTGCTCGCGGTACTGGTCGTGATACCGGTCCGGCTCGAACCGGCCCGACAGGGCCTCGACCAGCTGCCGGGCCATGGTGAGCTCCCGCTCGGAGGGCTCCGCCGCCGTCATGTCCTCACCGAGCAGCCCGGACCGGGGCAGCACCTCGTCGGCGTAGCGCATCGTCTCGAGGCACAACACGTCGTCGAGGGGCCGGATCGCGACCAGGCTCTCTTTGGATCGCATCACCACCCGGCCGATCGCCACCTTGCGCAGCTCCGTCATGGCCTCGACGAGCAGCTGATAGGGCTTGAGGGCCGTGGGATCGGGGGTGAGGTAGTACGGCTGCTCGAAATAGAGCGGGTCGATGTCGTCGAGGTCGACGAAGTCCTCGATCTCGATCATGCGGCTCGACCTGGGGGCCAGGGAGCGAATCTCGTCGTCGCCGACGACCACGTACTGGCCGGGCGAGATCTCGTAGCCCTTGCGGATCCGGTCGTTCGGGACCTCTTCGCCGGATGCCTCCGACACCTTCCGGTACCGGATCCGGGCGTTCGAGCCCTCTTCCAGCTGATTGAAGCGGACGTCCTGGCTCCTGGTGGCCGACACCACTCGCACCGGCACCGAGACAAGACCAAAGCTGATACTCCCCGTCCAGATCGCGTTGGGCACACCACTAGGTTCGCAGAACGTGGCGGCCGGATCCAAAACGGCGATCGAGGTCGGCGGGCGACGCCTCACGCTCTCGAACCTCGACAAGGTCCTCTACCCCGCGGCGGGCTTCACCAAAGCCGGGGTGCTCGACTACTACGCCCGCGTCGCCCCGGTGATGCTCCCCCATCTGGCGGGGCGGGCGGTGACGATGGTCCGCTTCCCCAACGGGGTCGCGGGCGACTCGTTCTTCGAGAAACGACGCCCCCCGCACGCGCCGGCGTGGGTGCGGAGCGCCACGGTCGACGGCCTCATCGCCTGCGTCGTCGACGACGCGCCCACCCTGGTGTGGATGGCCAACCTGGCGGCGCTCGAGCTGCACACCCTCCAGGCGCGAGTCGACGACCCGGGACACCCCACCTCCATGGTCTTCGATCTCGACCCGGGCGCCCCCGCCGACATCCTCACCTGCTGCGCCGTGGCGCTGGAGCTGCGCCACGCGTTGGACGGCCTCGGGCTGGTCAGCGTGGTCAAGACGTCAGGCTCGAAGGGCCTTCACCTCGCGGTGCCGGTGCGGGGCGCCACCGCCGAGGACACGAAGGCCTTCGCCCGGGGCCTCGGGCAGCTGCTCGCGACCCAGCATCCGGACCAGGTGACGGTGGTGATGGCCAAGCCGGAGCGGCGAAGCCGGGTCTTCGTCGACTGGAGCCAGAACGACCGCCACAAGACCACGGTCTGCGCCTACTCGCTGCGGGCCCAGCCCCAGCCGCTGGTGTCGACCCCATTGTCGTGGGACGAGGTCTCCGACGCGCTCGACAGTCGCGACGCGGCGGCGCTCACCTTCGAGGCTCCCCAGGTCCTCGAGCGGGTCCAGCGATTCGGGGATCGCTACGCCCCGAACGTGGAGGTCGACCAGGAGCTACCAAACCTGGGATGAGGCTGGCCGTTCGACGAGCCGGGTCGACTCGAGCCCCGACGCGAAACGCGCGGGCGCCAATCCGGCGCCCGCGAGCACCGCGGAAGTTCTGCCCCGATCCAATAGCCTCGGCGGCCGTGGACTGGGACGGGAAGGTCGCGCTCGTGACGGGAGCCAGCCGCGGGGTCGGCGCCGCCACCGCCGTGGCGCTCGCCGCGGCGGGCGCCCGGGTGGGTTGCGCGGCGCGGGCGACCGACGCGGCACCGCTGCGCACCCCGGGCACCATCGACGAGACCGTGCGCCGGATCGTCGAGGCGGGGGGTGACGCGACCGCCGTCCCGACGAACCTGGCCCGCGACGACGAGGTGGACGCCATGGTCGCCCGGGTCGTCGACGTCTACGGCGGTGTCGACCTGCTCGTGAACAACGCGGCGATCACGTTCCCCGGTGACCTCGACATCGAGATGAAACGCTTCGATCTGGTCTTCGCTGTCGACCTGCGGGCACCCCTGCTGGCCACCCGGGCGGTCGTACCCGTGATGGAGGCCCGCCGCGGCGGCCGGATCCTCAACGTGTCGTCCGCGGCCGCGCTCAACTACATCTCCGGACTCATGGTCTACGGCATGGCGAAGATCGCGCTCGAGTACCTCACGGTCTCGTCCGCCGCGCAGCTCCGGGAAGCCGGGATCGCGGTCAACGGGTTCCGGATCGACGTCCCGGTGGCCTCGGAGGGCTTCGTCGCGAACGCGCCCGGCGTTGACCACTCGACGTGGGAGCCCAGCGAGGTCGCGGCCGAGGGGATCTGCTGGATGCTGCGCCAACCCGCCGACTACACCGGCAACAACATCGGGATGGCACAGCTGCGCGCCGACCAGGGGATCATGGGCACCGCGCGAGCCCGGCCTCCGTCCCCCCCGCTGGTGACCGACAACCCGATGCGGCTGGCTTGACCTCCCCGACTCGGGATCGACGCTGACCCCAAGCGGCTCGACGCGCACCGCGCCGCCGCGACGGCCCACCACGACCGCGGCCGCCCGGCGAAGCCCGACCGCGCGCGACGTGCAACGCGCCCGCGTGTATCGCGCCGAGCTGCCGCTGCCTGCCAGTCCCCTCCCGGGCCTGGAGGCGTGCGCACGCTTCGCCGACCGAGTCGTCGGCACGTTGTGGTGGCAAGCCCGGTTCCCCGACCTCACCCTCGACCGCGTGCCGCGCCTCCGACCCGGAAACGGCGCTCGCAGCGCCTTCTTCGGCGAATCCGAGCGCGGCCTCTCGATCACGTTGCCCCGCCGGTACCGAACCAAAGGCGTCGTCCTCCACGAGCTCGCCCACTGGGCCCTCCACGACCAGGCCGACCTGCCGAACCACGGCTCCACCTTCGCCCGCCTCATGCTCGACGCGACCGCCGAGTTCGGCGGGCCCGAACGCGCCGAGACGCTCGCCGAGGCCTACGCGGCGCAGCGAGTCCGGGTCGCCGCGCCACCCCGGCTCGGCCCGGACGGCCGGTGGCGCTACGGCTGGGACGAGCGGCTCCGCCTGGCCCGGGGGCGACGGCTCTGCATCCGAACCGTCGACCCCGACGCGGTGATCAGCGGCGCGGTCGAGGCGACCGAGCAGCGCGGCGCGGTCCTCGTGATCCGGGACGGGGCCGGCCAGCGGCGCGTCTCGACGACGTCGATCTGGGACGTCCAGGCGGACCGGTAGCCTCCAGCGGTGCACGAGGGAAGCCGGCGCGCGATCGTCGCGGCGTTGCTGGCCAACCTCGGGATCGCCATCGCGAAGTTCGCCGCCTTCGCGATCACCGGGGCCACCGCGCTGCTCGCCGAGGCGATCCACTCAGTCGCCGACACCGGCAACGAGGCGCTGCTCGGGCTCGGGGGTATCCGGGCGAACCGCGAACCGAGCGAACAGCACCCGTTCGGCTTTGGTCGGGAACGATATTTCTGGGCGTTCGTCGTCGCGCTCGTCCTGTTCTCGCTCGGCTCGGTGTTCGCGGTGTACGAGGGCATCGACAAGGTGATCCACCTCCAGGCCCTGGAGGACTCGACGGTCGGGTTCGTGGTGCTCGGCATCGCGCTCTGCTTGGAGTGCCTCTCGCTTCGCACCGCGGCCCGAGCGGCACGCGACGCGCGCGGCGACCGGAGCTGGTGGCGGTTCATCCGCACGTCGAAGGCACCGGAGCTGCCGGTCGTTCTCATCGAGGACTTCGGCGCGATCGTCGGGCTGGTGCTCGCGGGCATCGGGATCGCCCTCAGCGTCATCACCGGCGACCCGACCTACGACGCGCTGGCCAGCATCGCGATCGGTCTGCTCCTCGGCGTGCTCGCCGCCCTGCTCGCCATCGAGATGAAAAGCCTGCTCATCGGGGAGGCAGCCTCGGCCGAAGATCAGGCCGCCATCCGCGCCGCGATCGTGAACGGCCCCGAGGTGGACCGGATCATCCACCTCCGAACTGAGCACCTCGGCCCCGAGGATCTGCTGGTGGCGGTCAAGATCGACCTCGCCCCGCGCGCCGACCACGAGACAGCGCGGGCCATCGACCGCATCGAGGCCCGCATCCGCGCTCGCGTCCCCCACGCCCGCGTCATCTACATGGAGCCCGACGAGTACCGCAGCGACCACCAGCCCTTCTAGGGCGACCGGCGCGACCGGCGCGACCGGCCCGAGCGACGATGACCGGCGGTGGGGGGTCGCGGGGTCAGCCGCGCGCCGCGTCGGGGTCGACCCGGCGCAGCGTCGCCGCGTACCGCCGCCCGTTGCGCACGTAGTTGGCGGCGTTCGGGACGATCATGTCGGGCGTCACCGCGTCGAGGCGCAGCCGGGCGGGCACGCCGAGGGCCATGGCCCCGGACGGAACCTCCATGTCGTTGGGGACTAACGCGCTCGCGCCGACCAGCGCGTTGGTGCGGACCATGGCCCGATGCAGCACCACCGAGTTCGTGCCGATCAACGCCCGGTCCTCCACCGTGCAGCACTCGAGGTGCGCGAGGTGGCCGATCACGCAGTCGTCCCCGATCACCGTCGGCAGCTCGGCGGTGCAGTGGATGACGGTGCCGTCCTGCACCGAGGTGCGCTCCCCGATGCGGATCCACCCGTAGTCGCCTCGCAGGACGGCTTGGGGCCAGATGGTGGAGCCCGCCCCGACCCTGACGCTGCCGATCAGCGTCGCGTCGGGATGCACCCAGGCGTCGGGGTGCACGTCGGGGACGGCGTCGCCGAGCGCGTAGAGGGGCACGGCGGTGACGGTAGCCTCGCGGGCGTGCCCGACGCTGCCGTGATCGACCAGCACGTCGCCGCCATCGAACGCGACGGCTACACGATTCTCGAGCACGCGATCGACCCTGCCCTCATCGACGCGCTCGCCGAGGACTTGGGTCGCCTGGAGCGCGGCTATGAGATCCAACCGTCGGAGAACAGCTTTGAGGGATCGCGGACGCTGCGCGTGTACAACCTCCTGGCCTTCGGCCCGCTGTACGAGCAGGTCCCGGTCTACGACGAGGTGCTCCCCGTCGTGGAGCGCGTGCTCGATCCGGGCTGTTTGGTGTCGTCGCTGTCCTCGATCACGATCCTGCCCGGCGAGCAGGCACAGCCCATCCATGCGGATGACCAGCTCATCCCGCTGCCCAAGCCGCACGTGCCGACGGTGTGCAACACGATGTGGGCGCTGACCGACTTCACGGAACGCAACGGCGCGACGCGGATCATCCCGGGGACCCACCGGGCGGACTGCTCACCGGACTTCGTCTCGGCGTACGACTCGATCCCCGCCGAGATGCCGAAGGGGAGCGTGCTCGTCTGGCACGGCAGCCTCTGGCACGGGGGTGGCGCCAACCAGACCGACGAGCGCCGCATCGGCATCGCGATGAACTATTGCGCCGGCTGGATCCGCCAGCAGGAGAACCAGCAGCTGGGCGTCCCGCGCGAGATCGCGGCTGGTTTCTCGCCGCGGCTGCGACGCCTCGTCGGCTACGGCATCTACTCGGGGCTGATGGGCCACATCGACAAGCACGATCCGGTGGAGATGCTCGGCGACGCGCCGACCGAGGACGCGATGGTGTGGGACCAGATCTGAGCGATCGGGTCACATGACGACGGCGCCGCCGTCGACCGCGAGTGCGTGGCCAACCATGAACGACGCGGCGTCGGACAGCAGCCACACCATGGCCTGGGCGATCTCTTCGGGGCGGGCCAGTCGTCCGATCGGGGCGGACTGCGCCATCGCCCGCTCGATGGCCGGGTCGCCACCCATGAACCCTTCGAGCATCGGGGTGCGGGTGCTCCCCGGACACACGGCGTTGATCCGCACACCGCTGCGCACATACTCGAGTGCCGCGGCGCGGGTGATGCCGATCACGCCGTGTTTGCTCGCCACGTAGGCGGGCAGCCCGGCGAAGCCGACCAGGCCGGCTCCCGACGACGTGTTCACGATCGCGCCGCCGCCCTGAGCGACCATGGGTGGGATCTCGTGCTTGAGGCAGAGGAACACCGAGGTCAGGTTCAGCGTCAGGACACGGTTCCAGTCCTCGAGCGTGTAGTCCACCGTGGTGTTCGACGGGCCGGTCGTCCCCGCGTTGTTGAGGGCACCGTCGAGACGACCCCAGGTGTCGAGCGCGGTGGCCACCGCGGCGGCGACGTCCTCCTCCTTGGTGACGTCGGTGGCGCAGAACACGGCCTCGCCGTCGGCCGCCTGGGCGTCGGCCACGACCTGCTCGCCCCGGTCCCGCTGCAGGTCGGCCACCACGACCCGGGCACCGCGGCCGACGAGCAGGCCGACCGCCGCCTGGCCGAGGCCCGAGGCGCCGCCGGTGACCAGGACCACCTTGCCGTCGAAGCCGGATCCCTGCTCAGCCATCGTGTGCTCCCTCCAGGTCCGTCGGGCGCCGGACCATACGCCCTTTAGGGGCGCCGCCGCCGCGCCGATACGCGACCTATGGCTAAAGCGGTGGAGCGGGAAGCAGCTGAGCAGCCTTCCGGGAAGGTCGTGGGCCGCAATCTTCGCCAGGTACGCAAGCAACAGGGTCTGTCCCGCAGCGCCGTGGCGCGCTCCGCGGGCCTGACCCGCCGGGAACTCGTCGCCTACGAGCGAGGAAGAGTCGCCGTCCCCGAGAGCGATCTGTGGTGTCTCGCCGGGTCGTGCGGCGTCGACGTGGGCGAGCTGCTCCCCAGCCGCGACCCGCTGCAGATCAGCTCCGACTTGTCGACCATCGGCATCGGCGACACGGTCCGCCGGCTGCGCAATCCCGGGGAGCCCGACGGGCTCCTGCGCGAGTACCTCTCGATGATCTACGAGCTGCGGAACCTTCCCCCCGGCAGCCGCGTCCCGCTGCGCAACTCCGATCTCGCCGCGCTCGCCGACGCTCTCGGCGGCACACCCGAAAACATCGAGCGTCGCCTCGTCGAGCTCATCGGCGCGTCGCCAGCGGAGGCCGCCCGCCTCCGGGCCATGATCCTGCCGCCCTTGTCCTTGCCGAGTGGCATGGGCGGGATGCCCGGCGCCCTCCCCAACGATCCGTATGCCTCGCTCGCCGGCGGCGACGTCCCGCCGGACGTCGAGGCGTTCTTCGGCCGGCCCGGCCCCGCCGACCCGTTCGGGTCGCCGCCCGCGCCCAACCCGGACGGGTTCCCGACGCCCAACGGCGCCGCGCCAGCGAACGGCACGCCGTTCCTCGCCCCGCCCGACCCGGGCGCACCGTCGGCGTGGCCCCCGCTCGAGACCCAATCCTTCGCGCCGGGGATCGCACCGGACCTCCCCGCCCCCCCAGCGGCCCCGGCCCCCCCGGCACCCCACTTCGTCGACCCGGGACGCGCCCCGGACGGGTTCGCCGATCCCGCCCGTCCCCAGCCCGGGATCGGGCCGTCCGATCCCTTCGCCGGTCCGGTCGACCCCACCGCCGCCGCCGCGGCCGCGCTCCGGGACCCCTTCGGTCCCGCACCCACCGGTGACCCGCTCGCTCCCCTGCCGCTGCCACCCGACCCGTTCGCCATTCCGACCGCCCAGGCACCAGCACCCACCCCCGCGCTCGACGTGCCCAGCGACGTCCGCTCGCCGTTCGACCCGATCGGCGACCCCCCGAGCCCGAACGGGTCCGGGCAGTTCGTCGACGACCCGTTCGCGCTGCCCACCCCGGCACACCAGCCCTCCGAGCTGGCGGGACGCGACGCCGCCGACCTGGGCATCTCGGTCCTCGATGCCATCGTCGTGGACGACCCCCTCGCCGACATCGAGGCACCCTCGCGGCCCGACGCGGACCCCGTCGGCCACCGCATCGCCACCCCCATCAGCGACGCCTCCCCGGCGGTCGCTCCCGAGGTGACGCCGATCGCCTGGAGTGCAGAAAACCAGCGCGGCCCGGCCGCCCCGCCCGAGGTCGCCCCGACCCCCCGCTTCGAGCGGGCCGGCGCCCACTGGCAGATCGGCGGCATCTTCCCCGCGACCGCGATGGCCGACGACGGCACGTTGGCGCTCCGCCGCGCCGATGCCCGCTGGGCCCTCACCGACCTGCGCGCACCCGCCGACTGCGTCATCGAGACCACGGTCGACTTCCGCGCCGGATCCGGCTTCGGGATCATGTTCCGCGCCTCGACCGACGACGGCGAGCGCATCACCGGCTACTCCTTCGATGTCGACCCGGTGGCCGGCGGTGGCGGTTACCTCGTCCGGCTCTGGGAGGGCAACCGCCAGCATTGGCGCCCCCTCGCGCAAGCCGCGGTCACCGACCCCGCCCAGCTCGCCGGGCGACACGTCCTCGAGCTGACGCTGCGCGCCGACCAGCTGAGCGTCGTCGTCGACGGGGAGCCCGTGCTCACCGTCGCCGGCTTGAGCCGCTGCACCGTCGAGCTGGGCCGGGAGCCCTGCCGCGGCGACCGGGTCGGCATCCAGGCCTGGTCCACGACCGAGGTGACCATCGAGTCGTTTCGGGTCGCCGCCCTGTGAGGCGCTGACCGCCGAGTCCGGGCGGAGTCGACTCAGCCCACGCTGACGATCGCAGTCGTCCGCACGTCATCGCCGCAGGTCAGCCAGCACTCCAACGCGTCCGAGCGAAGCGCCGAACACAGCACGACCGCGTCGCCGAGATCCACCGGCGCCCGGTACTCCATCTCGGCGCGCACCAGGGCTCGACCCGGGCAGCGCCGCTCGAGCTCGTCCTCGACCGCCGCCCACGACGCGGCGTTGTTGACGTGCGCGAGGACATCCACGTCGGTGACCCGCAACGGCCAGGCCCGCACCGCGCAGTCAGGCGGGGGACGGCCAGGGAGGCGCAACCGGCTGGTGACCCGCCGGTCACCCGCCGCCTCCCGGTACTGGTCGAAGAACCAGTCGCGCAACCGCATCGAACGGCCCTCGCTGTCGACATAGACCCAGAGCGCCACCGCCTCCACCGAAGCCCGACCCGCGACCGTGACGATGGTGCGCCGCTCCGCCCAGCGGCTCCCATACCCACTGCAGAAGGTGGTCAGCTCCACCTCGTCGCGCAGCGTCGGGAGGTCGCCGAAGGCCAGGACGAGGCGGCGGAGCACCCACGCGCCGACCAGCCCGGCATCGTCGACGTCGTCGCCCGCCACATCCTGGAGGTAGCCGGCGAGCGCGTCGAGGCGCAGCCGCCCCGACGCGGTGACGTCACGCAGCCGCACCGTTCGCCGCACCGTGATGCGACGCCCGACCGCCGGCAGCGGGACGAACTCGTCGGGGTCGATCCGCAACGGCGAGGCCATCCCGCATGCTCGCACGCTCGTGCTCGGCGGACGCGCCGACGCGCAACGCCGACGATCACCCGCCGGGCTGGGTGCCCACCTTGAGCTCGTTGAACGGCGTCGCCTTGTCAGGGCCCGGCTCTTTCGGAAGCCCGAGGACCCGCTCGCCGATGATGTTCTTTTGGATCTCGTCCGTCCCGCCGTAGATCGACGGGGCTGGGGCGAACAGCGTCATCTCCTGCACCACGCCGCCGCCGGTCGTGTCCGGACCGAGGAGCATCCCCTCGGGGCCCAGCACCTCGGGCCCGAGGTCCCGGGCGAGGCGCGCGATCCGGCTCATGAGCAGCTTGGCGGTGTTGGCCTCGGGCCCCGGCCCGCGTCCCGCCACCCGCGCCGCCTTGACGCGCAGCGCCGTCATGCGCCCGACCTCGTTCAGCATGTAGAGCTCGGCGAGCCGCTGGCGCAGCACCGGGTCGCCGCCGCGACCCAGCTTCTCGGCGAGCTCGCTCAGGACCGTGAACGCCCGCCCGAACGCGCTCGGCTGCACCCCACCCCGGCCCGCTCGCTCGGCGAGGTCCCCGGCCCGTTGCTGGAGCATGCCGCCCTTTCGACCCGGGAAGGCCGCGCCGCCGGCACCGGAGCCGCCCGTGCCGAGACCGGCCCGCTCGGCACCCAACGTCGTGTTGGCGACGATCCAACCCTGACCGACCCCGCCGAGGACCGCCCCATCGGCGACCCGGGCGTTGTCGAGGAACACCTCGCTGAACAGCGCGCGGCCGGTCATCTCGCGTAGTGGCCGAACCTCGACGCCGTCCTGGTCCATGGGGAACAAGAAGTAACTGATGCCCTGGTGCTTCGGCGCGTCGGGGTTGGTACGGGCCAGAAGCATCCCGAGGTCGGCGATCGTGGCACCCGAGGTCCACACCTTCTGGCCGTCGACCACCCATTCGTCGCCGTCGCGTGTCGCGCGGGTCTGCAGACTCGCCAGGTCCGACCCGGCGCCGGGCTCGCTGAAGAGCTGGCACCAGCCCTCCTCACCAGTGACGATCGGGCGCAGGTACCGGTCACGCTGCTCGTCGGTGCCGTGCGCCAGGATCGTCGGGCCCGCCAAGAGCATCCCCAGTCCGGCCGGCGGTCCGATGGCACCCGCGGCGCGCAGCTCGGCGACCACGACTCCGACCAGCCCGCGGGGCAGGTCGCGGCCCAGCCACGCCGTCGGCCAGGTCGGGACGGCCCAGCCCGACTCGGCGAGGCGGGCCCACCATTCTGCGACCGTCAGGTCGGGGTCCCACGACTCGCGGAGCCAGCCCCCCAGCTCGGTGCGTACGGAATCCTCGCTGACGTCGGGCATCGTGTCCCTCCCTAGTCGTCGAGCAGCTCGAGCACCCGCTCCGAAGGCCGGGCGATGACGCCCCGTCCGTCGCGAATGATCACCGGTCGTTGCAGGAGCTCCGGGTGCTCGAGCAGCAGCGTGATGACCGCGTCGCGCTCCTGGTAGGAGTCCGGGTCGAGGCCCAGCTCGCGAAACCGGTCGTCGTGGCGCACCAGCGCCGCGGGTGGCTCGTCGATGGCGTCCACGATGCGCTCGAGCGCGGCACGGTCCGGGGGTGCCTGCAGGTACTGGATCACCTCGACGTCGGCGCCCCGCTCGCTCAGGATCTCGATGGCGCCCCGAGACTTCGAGCACACCGGGTTGTGGTACACGAGCAGATCCGCCACGCCCGCAGGGTACCGTTTGGCGGTACCAGCCACGATCCTGGGGAGTGGGCCCGTTTCTAACTGACCCACGACCTGTTCCTGGGCGAGGAATCCGGGCGAGGAGCTCGCCCCACGCGGCGGCGCCGATGACCCGGAGGGTCGCCGAGTTGCCGCCGAGTTGAGTGATCGTCTTGGGGGTTGGCTCCTTCGTGGCCGACGGGGAGCGATCGGCATACCCTCCGTCCGTGGCGCCGATCGCCGTGTTCACCCGACTCGAGGCGGCACCGGGCCGTCGGGACGAACTCCGGGCTGCCTTCGAGTCGCTCCATGACGCCGTCGCCGCGGAACCGGGCACGGTGGTCTTCGCGATGCACGAGGCAACCGAGGAGCCTGACGTCGTCCTCTTCTACGAGGTGTACGACGACGACCGTGCGCTCGCCGTCCACCGAGACAGCGCCGCGGTCCGCGACGTCGTGGCTCGCTTGGGCGGTCTGCTGGCCCGGCCGCCCGAGGTGACCTACGCCCGCTCGGCGCGGGCCAAGGGTCTCCCGTTCGCCTGAACTATTGGGGTGCCTCGGCGCTCGCCAGCACGCGCTCGAGGTGCTCCACCCCGCGCCGGATCGCGCTCGGGTAGCCCTCGCCCTCGATCCGCGGTCCCACCAGCTCAAGTTCAAACGCGCCGCGGTACCCAGCGCGCACGAGCGCAGTCACGATGCGCCCCAGCGGAATGTCGCCGTCGCCGGGCACCGCCCGATCGGGTGTGCACCGGCTCCCGATCACAAAGTCGCTCACCTGGACATGGGCGAGGGCATCGATGTCGGCGCGCAATGTGCGCTCCAGGGCGCGCTCCGCGAAGCAGGAGTTCACCTCGACGCAGACCGCGATTCCAAGCGCACGCGCCGCATCGATCGCGTCGCGCAGGGTGGTCACGAAGCTGAGGTCGAGCCGCAGCGATCCGGTGTGCTCCAGCGCGAGGGTGATCCCGCGCGCGTCCGCCTCGGACCGCACCGGTGAGATCGCGCCCGCCAGGGCTTCGAGCGCGTCGTCCCAGGCTAGGCGTCCCGCCGGCCCGCTCGTGAGAACCAGGCACCGCGCCCCGGTCATCGCGGCGGCGTCGAGGGCGCTCAGGAGGCGAGCCTGCTGGGGACCCCAGGTTGCTGGCTCGTCGAGGACCCACCAACCCAGCTCGACGAGGTTCGTGACCCGCAGGCCGGCATCTCGGACCCGCCGCGCTCCCGCGGCGACCCCCGCGTCCGCAAGTTTCCGGAACGACAGACCCACCTGGTCGACGCCGAGATCGGCCCAGCACCGGAGGTCCTCGTCGAGTGACCACCGCCACGACGAGACGGCACTGACCGACAGCTGGGGATGCATCAGCCGATCGGCTCAGCGCCGGGCGCACCATCGGCGCGGGTCGTCATCCCAGGTCAACGCCCGCCGCGGAGAGGTCGGGGACCGGCATCCGGGCGGTGACACCGCCGTCGACGGGCACCAGCGCCCCGGTAATGAACGCCGCCTCGTCGGATGCCAGGAACAAGGCCGCGTTCGCGATGTCGTCGGGTATGCCGAGCCGAGTCAGGTGCAGAGCCCGGGTCGCCGGTCCAATGACCGGATCCTCCATCAGCTTGAACGCTCCTTCGCTGCTCAGCACCATGCCCGAGATGATCCCGTTGCACCGAATGTTGTCGGGCGCGTACTCGACGGCCATGGAGCGGGTCAGGGTGTTGAGCGCGCCCTTCAGCGCCGTGTAGGTGTCGAGGCCCGGCGTGCCGAGAGCCGAGGCGGCAGACGAAACGTTGACGATGGCTCCACCACCGGCCTTGGCGATCTCGGGAATCGAGTATTTGCACGCCCACATCACCGCCTTGAGACCCACGAGCATGATCGAGTCCCACGCGTCGTTCGTGAGCTCGGTGACACGCCGGTCGAGGCGACCCGGACCCATCAGCTCCGTCGGCGCCGCGTTGTTCACCAGCGTCGTCAGTCGGCCGTAGCGTTCGACCGCCGCTCGGACCGCGGCGATCACCTCGTCTTCTCGTCCGAGGTCGGTCGGGACGTACGTGGCCTCGCCGCCGGCATCGCGGATACCGCGCTCGACCTGCGCCCCGGTGTCGCGGCTGCGGCCCGTCACGACGACGCTCGCCCCCTCGGCAGCGAAGCGCTCCGCCGCGGCGCGCCCGATGCCCCGAGTCGAACCGGTGATGAGCGCGACCTTGCCGTCGAGCCTCATGTCCTCTACCCCGCGTCCCACAGGTTCGGCGTCCTTGCGGCTCGAGCGTAACTGCAGCGATGACCGGTTCACCGCGCCTCCTGGTCTGCGGGGCCACATGGTGCTTCGCGCCGCAGCAGGTCGCGCCAACGAAGAGCCGAACGCCATCGGCACGTCCGTGCGCACCCACCAAGCGACACCGACGCCGAACGATTGGGATCGGCGGTCGGCTCCCCTGCCCTGACGGCTGCGGCGGCCTCGCGGCCGATGACCGCCACGACCGATAGCATCGCGGCTGTCCACCCAGTTGCGAACCGCTCGGAACTGGACCCACTGCCCGATCCTGGAGTGCCCATGAGCAGCGCCGACACCGAGTTTCAGCCGCTCGGGCGAGCCGACGTCAACGCCGTCGAGTCGATCCTCGCCGACGACGGACTCGACTTCGGCGCTCAGAGCCACGCCACGCCGGTCGGCGGGGACGCGGTGTTCACCTGGGACTACGAACGCACCCGCCATGGCCTCTCCAAGCTCTACGAGCGGGCCAAGACGTCCCAGTGGAACGGCACCACCGACCTCGACTGGTCCACCGAAGTCGACGTGGAGAAGGTCGCCCAGTTCATGCAGGCCGCCGCCGCGCCGATCCGGGCCCGGCTCACCGATCTGCCCGGCTCGCCGCTCGCCTCCTGGGGCCCGGCGGAATGGACCCACTTCGGGATCGAGGCATTCCGGTGGCGGATGAGCCAGTTCCTTCACGGCGAGCAGGGCGCGCTGGTCTGCACGGGCAAGATCGTCGAGACGGTGCCGTGGATCGACGCCAAGTACTACGCCGCCACCCAAGTCATGGACGAGGCGCGCCACGTCGAGGTCTTCTCCCGCTACCTCGACACGAAACTCGGGGGTCGCTACCCGGTGAACCCCAACCTGCAGCTCCTCATCGACGATGTCATCCGTGACAGCCGCTGGGACATGACATACATGGGGATGCAGATCATGATCGAGGGCCTCGCCCTCGCCGCGTTCGGGTTCATGCATCAGGTCACCGAGGAGCCGCTCCTCAAGAAGCTGCTGCGCTACGTGCTCAGCGACGAGGCCCGACACGTCGCGTTCGGGGTCGTGTCGCTCCAGGAGTACTACCAAGGGCTCAGCGGGACTGAGATCCGGGAGCGTCAGGAGTTCGCCTTCGAGGCGGCGTTGCGGATGCGCGACCGGCTCATGATGCACGCGGTGTGGGAACGCTGCGGGGTCGACCGGGAGAGCATCACCCGCATGCTGTTCGAGATCCGCCGCCCCGGTGTCAACCCGTTCCAGGCGTCGTTGTTCTCCAAGATCGTCCCGAACTGCAAGAAGCTCGGGCTGCTCGACGCCGGCGACGGCTGGCTGCGGGATCGGTTCACCGAGATCGGCGTCATCGACTTCGAGGACGCGCCCGACACCGAAGTCGAGTATGCGCTGCTCGACGCGGTCGCCGCCGACCGAGCCCAGGTCGGCTAACCGCTCCTCAGGTCAGCCGCAGCGAGGGTCGGTGCACCGCGTCGCGGAGCATCTCCAGGTAGGAATCTCGGCGCACCTCGACGGCTCCGAGCGTGGCGAGGTGCGGGGTGCACCACTGCACGTCGAGTAGCACACCACCCCCGACTCGGAGTCGCTCGATGAGCGCCAGCAGCGCCACCTTCGACGCGTCGCGAGCCCGATGGAACATCGACTCGCCGGCGAAGAGCCCGCCGATCGCGACGCCGTACAGGCCGCCGACCAGGATCGGTGCTTCGTCGCCGGGCGGTCCCCACACTTCGACACTGTGGGCCCACCCCAGCGCGTGGAGTCGCCCGTAGGCGGCGAGGAACTCCTGGTCGATCCAGCCGTGCGGGCGGGTGGGGTCAGCGCAGCCCCGCACGACCTGCATGAACGCCGTGTTGACCGTGACGTCGAACCGGCGAGTCGCCCGCCGCAGCGAACGGGCGCCGCGCCACGCCTCGATCGGGATGATCCCCCGCGGGTCGGGTGACCACCAGCCGAGCGGGCCGCGGTCCTCGAGCCGCATGGGGAACAGGCCGTGCTGGTAGGCGGCCAGCAACGTGCCCGGCTCGAGGTCGCCGCCGGTGCCGACCAGCTCGCTCCTCGCGTCGTGCGGGTCGGGCAGCGTCCATTGCGTGGGCGGCGGCACAACCGGCCCGCTCAGCCCGACCAGGGCCCTGCTCCTCCAGATTCGCCCGTCGGCCTGGGATGTGGGCCTGGGCCCGCCCGGCGAGTCGGGGGCGGGGCGGCAGGACCGACCCCCGTCGACGGGTCCGACGAGGACAGGGGGCGTCCGGGCACCGGGAACACGGGTCGTCAGCGTACCGTCATCGCTTGGGATCGCCTCGGCCGGGGTCCGGCACTAGCCTGACCACGTCGCTCCCACCTCCGGCCCATGGCGCGGCGCGACCCGTGGGGCCCAGATTGCAGGAGGCTGCGCGCAGTTGGTCCTGACCCCCCGATGGCGGACTCGGGGTCGACGTGCCGCCGCGGCGGCCGTCGTCACGGTCGTGACGTTCGGCGGCGTCGCGACGGCCGGTGCCCAGACGGGCACGCCGGGTAGCGCCACCGACCCCACGATCCAGTCGCTGCGCCAACAGGCCGACACGGCCGCGGGCGCCTACTTCTCCGCGCTGGGGCGCTACAAGATGCTCACCGCCCAGATCGCCGAGATCGAAGCTCAGCTGCCCGAGCTGCGAGCCGAGCAAGCCGCGCATCTCAAGGACACCGTGCAACGCGCCGTCGCCGCCTATGAGCAGGGCAGCTCCGGGCAGCTCAGCGCCGTCATGGACAGCGGGAACCTCCTCGACGCGGCGCGCCGGACCCAGTGGCTCCAGGTACTGAACGCAGCCGACGACCACTCCCTGGCCGGGCTCACCAAGACATCGGACCGGCTCCACACCGAGGAGCGCACCCTCGAGAGCGACCAGGCCAGCAGCGCCGCGGCGCTCAAGGTCCTCGACGCGCAGGGCCAGTCGATCAACGTCGAATTGACCGCCGCGGTGACACAACAGCAACAGCTCGTGGCCGCGGCCGCCGCGACGAGCGCCCGGTCAAACTCCGCCACCGGGCCACCCATCGGGAGTGGCGGTGGGACCGGCCCCAGCGGCACGCCCCCCCAGGGGGAGGCCGCGTTCCTCGCCTGCGTCAAGCAGCACGAGAGCGGGGGCAACTACCAAGCCGTGAACCCGAACAATCAATACTTCGGCGCCTACCAGTTCGGCCAGCCGACCTGGAACGCCACGGCCAACCACGCGGGCCGCCTCGACCTCATCAACGTGCGGCCGGACCACGCCGCGCCCGCCGACCAGGACTCAATGGCCCGGGTTCTCTACGAATGGCAGGGCGAGTCGCCCTGGAACGGCGACGGCTGTGAATGACGACCGAGCGCTAAGGACCGAGTAGCGCAATTTCGTCGCCGACTCGGATCCCGCCGCCCTCGACGATCCGGGCGCAGATCCCGCCCCGCCGAGCTCCGAGGGCCCGCGTCATGGCCGGTTCGGTGATCGAGGCGATGTAACGGCACGGAGGACGGGGCCGGTCGAAGTCCAGCACCGCTTCGCCGACCCGAAACGATCGCCCGACGAGGCGGGCGAGGTCCACGCCGCGCGTGACCACGTTGCGCCGATGCTCCCCCTCGTGGACGGACACGCCGTACCCGTCGCCGATCTCGTCGAGGATCTCGCCGGCCACGAGGGTGACCTGGCATTCGTCGTCGGGGCTCCAGTGGCCGGCGTGGTTGGCGTACCGGTCCCCGCGCAAACGGGACCCGGCGACCGCGGCCACGGCGTCGCGGCGCTGCATCGGGACCCGCCCGACGCGGCGAGGAAGAGCGCGTCGACGACCCCGACCGGCTCCTCGGCGCCCCCGACGGGTCGGGCTGCTGGCCGACGACGCCACCGGGTCGCGCGCACGGACCGAGGCTACGACCCGTCGCTCCAGGCCGGCAGCATGGACTGCAGGAACGCCTCGTCGGGCTGGCCGCGCCACGCGTCGAGCAGCCCGACCGCCAGCGGGTCACAGCCGACCCGCAACGGCGCGTCGTCGTCGAGGATCGCGTCGACGATGGCACGCGAGGCGTCCTCCACCGACGTGATCATGGCTTCGATTCCCTGGCGCCCGGCGTGGTACCGCTCGGCCATCGGTCGGTAGTCGGGATGCTGGATCGCCTCGGGAGGACGCCCGGAGTTCTCGAACATGTCGGTCGCGATCGGGCCCGGCATGATCTCGAGGACCCGGATCCCGAACGGGCCGAGCTCGGCCCGCAGGCTCTCGCCGATCGCGCTGACCGCCGCCTTGCTGGAACGGTAGGGGCCGTAGAAGGGCACAGGCGCCAGGATCGAGGACGACGTCACGTTGCACAGCACCCCGCCGCCGCTGGCCCGTAGCAGCGGGATGGCACGCCGGGTGACCTCGATGACCCCGAAGACGTTCGTCTCGTACATTCGGCGCCACACCGCAAGCGGCGTGTCCTCGAACGCCGGGTGCTCGGCTTCGACGCCCGCGTTGTTGACCAGCACGCGCAGCCCGGGCGGCAGGTCGACGGTCGACGGGTCGGTCACGTCGAGGCGCTGCACCCGCAACGAACCCGGCAGCGGCGCCGCCTCGTTGACCAGCGCCGCGCCGGCGTCCGGATCCCGCATCGTCGCCACCGTCTCGAAGCCGCGTCGAGCCAGCTCGAGGGCGACGCCCCGCCCGATCCCCCGGCCCGCGCCGGTCACCACGGCGATCCCCTCTGCGTCCATGTGCTGCCCCCTCGGTCACGCGACCTGGCAGTGTCGCACGCGGGCGTAGGGTGAGGCCATGGACGGACACCACGTTTCGTTGCACGACGACCCTCGGCGGGTCGAGGTGCTCGTCGACGGAACCGTCGTCGCGTCCTCGACGCGGGTCGTGGTCCTCGAGGAGACGGGCCTGCCGCCTCGCTACTACTTCCCCCGAGACGACGTGCACCTGGAGTTCCTCGAGGCAACCCCGACTGAGACGGTCTGCCCCTTCAAGGGTCAGGCGTCGTACTGGTCGGTCACCACCTCCGCCGGTGAGCACCGCGACGTGGGGTGGGGCTATGAAGAGCCGCTGGACGCGGTGAGCGGGATCGCGGGTCGCGTGTGCTTCTACGCCGAGCGCACCGAGCACCGCGTCGATGGGGCGGTCCAGACGCCGCCCGAGACGCCCTGGACGGTCGCGAAGAACCGGTGAGCGTGCGAGACTCGTCGCGGTGACGCCGCCCCGCCTCGACGTCCCCGCCGGACCGGGCGGCCCGCCGGTCCAGGTCTGGAACCTGCGCCCCGAGCTGCTCCCAACGGTGACCGCCATGATCGACGGCCCGTATCGGCGCAGTCAGTTGCCGGCCCGCGAGCGTGAGGCGGCCCGCATGCGGATCGCGCAGCTCAACGACTGCGCGATCTGCCGAGACTTTCGTGCGGGGTCGGCACGCGCTGGCGGCGCGACCGAGGACCTCTACGCGCACGTCGACGAACCCGGCGATGCTCACTACACCCCCCGCGAACTCCTGGCGATCGAGTTCGCCGAACGGTTCGCGCTCGACCACCAGGGCATGGGCGACGCTTTCTTCGAGCGCCTCCGGGCCGTGTTCAGCGACAGTGAGCTCGTCGACCTCTCGGTGTGCTGCGCCGCCTTCCTGGGCCTCGGCCGTGTCCTGGCTGTGCTCGGCATCGATGGCAGCCCGGCGCCGGCCGACGGTTCCCCCGAGGCGGCATCCGGAGCACCGACGGCCTAGCCGGACCGCCCCGGCGGCGGAGACGGGGTCGGCACCGGGAGACCGAGCGCCTCGGCGAGCGCGGCGGTCCAGTCCTCGTACCCGCGCTCGCTGGGGTGGAAATCGTCCGGCGCGAGCTTGCCGGCCCACGGCGGCCCGGTGTGAGCCCACACGTCGGCGACCACCAGACCCCGGGACGGGGCGGCGGCGAGGATCCGGTCGCTGACGACGCGGGCGCGGCCCGGGTGGAGTCCCCGGGGCACCGTGGCAACGACCGCGCCGCGAGGGAGACGGTCGAGCAAGATGGCGAGGTCCCCCAGGGTGCCGCCGAGCCGGGGCCGCCACGCGACGTCGTTGGATCCCGCGACGCAGGTGATCAGGTCAGGCGCGGCGGGCACCTCGTCGAGCCACGCCAGCTGGCGGGTGAGCACGTCGCCGAGCCGGGCACCACTTCGGGACGCGTTCAGGACCCGCCAGGGCTGCGCGTCGCGCGCCTCGAGCATGGCCTGGAGCTGGCCGACGTAGCCCCGGTCGGGGCGGGGAGCACCGATCCCCTGGGCCGTCGAGTCGCCGAGGACCAGCCAGAGCCGCCCGGGCGCGTCTCGGGCGGCGACGTTCGCGGCCTCCCACACCTCGCGGAACGGCTCGACCGCGTCCAGCGTCTGGGCGAGCCCGGGACGGAGTCGGCGCGCCAGGCGGCTGCGCAGGAGGTTGATGGGCCTATCCTGCCGATTGATGCGCCGAACGGGCCGTCCTCGGGACGACGCGCTGCACGACGAGCTGCTGGAGATGGCGCGCCAGCCGACCGACCCTCGCCACGCCGACCGGGTGTGGGGGATCCTCGACGACTACGAGACATGGCCGGGACGTCACCTGGTGGGTGAGGACGGCGAGCGCGCCATGTGGCTGCTCGTCCAGGTCGGCGACGCGGACCTGCAGCGGCGCGCGCTGCCCCACGTCGAGGCGGCCGTCGACCGGGGAGACGCGCATCCTTCGCACTACGCCTGCTTGCTCGACCGGGTCCGGATGAGCGAGGGACGCCCGCAGCTGTTCGGGACGCAATTCGTCGTGCACGACGACGACACCCTGACGCCGTGGCCGACTGACGACCTCGCCGGGGTCGAGCAGCGGCGCTTCTCGTTCGGTCTCCCTCCGCTCGCCGCCCAAGCTCGAGACATGGAGCACCAGTACCGGGTGCGGGGAGCGTTGTGGGGCCGCGAATGGATCGCGTGACGGGAAGCGATCACGCGACCGGCAGGGTCGTGTCCGCGGCACGCCAGCAGTACCAGGCGACCACGCTGCGGTAGGGGCGGTACGGATCACCGAGCGGTTCGAGCTCCTTGGCGGTGGGGGCGGGGTCGAGCTCGCGGATCCGCCCGTACCCCTTGCGGACACCGAAGTCGTCGACCGGCCAGACGTCGAGCCGCCCGAGTTGGAAGATCAAGAACATCTCGGCGGTCCAGCGTCCGATCCCCCGCACGAGGGTGAGCTCACGCACGATCTCGTCGTCGGACAGCCGGGCGACCCGCTCCAGCTGGACCTCGCCGTCCACGACGTGCGCGGCGAGGTCGCGGATGCTGGCCGCCTTGTTGTTCGAGAGTCCGGCCGCTCGGAGCTGCTCGTATGGGAGCGCGAGGACAGCCTCGGGGGTCGGCGCCCCGTCGAAGCGGTCGACGAGACGCCCATGGATGGTCCGCGCCGCCGCGCCGGCGAGCTGCTGATAGCAGATCGCCCGGACCAGCTCGCCGAAATGGTCGTTGCGGGGCCGCCCGCGTCGCAGATCCGGCGGCCCCACCCGCTCGATCACGCGCCCCAGCGCCGGGTCGCGGCGCGCCAGCTCGGCGGCCGCGTCGAGCAGCGCTCGTCGAACCCGAGGCATCTACGGCCGCTCGACCCGGAACAGCGCAACCGGGCGATCGAAGCCGCGCAGCACCTGCTCGCCGAGCGGGCCGAAGGTCAGCACCGACGAATCCGCCCGGCGCCGCACCTCCTCGGTGACGAGCACCGTGCCGGGCTCGGCCAGCTTCACCGCCCGGGCGGCGGTCGTCACGACCGGGCCGTAGAAGTCGCCGTAGCCGCGCACGAGCGGGCCGGCGGCGAGCGCCCCCCGCAGTCGGGGCAGCACCGGGTCGTCGGCCACCTGGCGAGCGAGATCGAGGGCCACCTCGCAGGCACGGGCGGCGTCGGTGCCGACGAACATGACCTCGTCGCCGATCGTCTTGACAACCCGCCCGTCGCAGGCGGTCAGCTGCTCGGTCGCGTGACGCTCGAAGCCGCTGATGGCGCGGCCGAGCTCGGTCGGCGAGAGCCGTTCCGCCATGGCGGTCGACCCCACCAGGTCCAGGAAGCCGACCGTCAGATCCGAGGTCGCGGCCGCGCCGGTCGTCACGGCTCGTCGCGTGGCGGCGTCGGCGTGGTGGACGAACACGGCCCCGAGGATGCCCGGGATGGCGCCGAAGAGCAGGCGGTTGGCGACGTCGGTCGTCTCGGTGAGCTCGAGCTCGCGCCCTGCGGGCGCCGGGCTGACGCCGACGGTCTGCCCGAAGTTCGTGAGCGCGGCGTCGGCGATGCTGGCCAGGGCCGCCCCGATCACCCGGGTGGTCTGCAGCGTCGACTCGAGGCCGAACAGCTCGACCGCGGCCGCGCCAAGCCGGAACGTCTCGATGTCGGCGTCGACGAAGCTCGCGTCGTCGGGAGCCGGGTCGCCCAGCCCGGCGGCCCGGAGCAGCTGACGAGCCTCCGGGAGCGACACGCCGCTGCGGGCCGAGAGCTCCTCGAGGGTGCAGCCCGGGCGACGGCGGGCCAGCTCGGCCATCACCGCGGGCAGGTTGCCGCCCGACACGCCAGCTCGGAGGTCCTCGGTGGTCGCGCCGCGCGCGGTGAGGTACCGCAAGGTGGCGAGCCGATCGTCGGCGAAGGGTGCCTCCGGGTCGTAGAGGCCCAGCGCGGCCCAGCCATCTGCGTCGTCCTCCACACCGGCCACGGTATCGAGCCCCGCCAAGCAGTCGCGGCGGTACAGGCCGAGGACGCCGGTAGCATCGACGACGTGGCACGCCGGGCCGGATTGTTGGCCGCGACCCTCTCGCTCCTCATCCTCGCCGCGTGCGGCGGCGGTGGGCGGCCGTCCCTGGTCGGCAAGTCGACCCCGAGCCCCGGCGTGGCGGTCCCCACCTCGGACAGCCTGATCGCCAAGGCCACGGTCCCGAACCTCGCCGTCTACAGCGCGCCCAACATCCCCCAGGCGTCGAGCAACTACCAGAACCCGTGGCTGCTCAACAACGACCCGAAGCTGGCGGTGCCGCTCGTCATGCTGGTGCGGGCTCGCCAGCCCAACTGGGTCCAGGTGCTGCTCCCCATTCGCCCCAACGGGTCGCTCGGCTGGGTCCGGGCCAGCACGGTCACGCTCGAGCCGGACCCGTACCGGATCACGGTGTCGCTCAGCGCCCACCAGCTCACCGTCTACGACGGCAACGCGGTCCTGCTCCAAGACACGGTGGCGGACGGCGCGCCGGCGACCCCCACCCCGCCGGGCACGTACTACATCCGGGTGCTCCTCAAAGCCCCCGATCCGACCACGATCTATGGGCCGTACGCCTACGGGCTCTCCGGCCACTCCGACGCGCTGACCACCTTCGATGGGGGCGACGCCGAGCTCGGGGTCCACGGCAACAACGACGCGTCGGTGCTGGGCCATGACGTCACGCACGGCTGCATCCGCATGAGCAACGCCAAGATCACCCAGCTCGCCGGCATCCTCCCCCTCGGGACGCCGGTGACGATCAGCACGTGAGCCGTCGGCGTCGGCGTGCCAGTTGGTGACCGATGTCCTCGACCTCGCCGATCAGCTCTGGCGCGGCGAGCTCGACGCCGACCGCTACCACCCGTTCTCGCACCTCGACGGCCTGACCGAGGTCGCGGACCGCACCGGTTTCGTGGCGTCGTTCGCGAACGTCAGCGCGTTCGGCACCGACGACGGCTTGGTGCTCATCGATACGGGTAGCTCGCTGTTCTCCGGTGCGGTGCACGAGTCGTTGCGGGGCTGGTCGGTGGAGCCGGTGCACACGGTGGTGTTCACGCACGGCCATATCGACCATTGCTTTGGTGTCGAGCGCTACGACGACGACAACGCCGGGCAGGGTGTTGCGCCGGTGAGCGTCGTCGCGCACGAAGCGGTCGCTGACCGCTTCGACCGGTACCGGATCAGCGCGGGCTACAACACGGTGATCAACCGTCGCCAGTTCGGACTGGGTGACGGGTTCGAGTGGCCCACCGAGTACCGCTACCCCGACCGCACCTACCGGGACCATCTCGCGCTCGACGTGGGCGGGTTGCGCGTCGAGCTGCACCACGACCGGGGCGAGACCGACGATCACACCTGGGCGTGGATCCCGTCGCGGGGGGTCCTGTGCACCGGTGACCTGTTCATCTGGGCGTCACCGAACTGCGGCAACCCCCAGAAGGTGCAGCGCTACCCGAGAGACTGGGCCGCCGCGCTGCGCACGATGGTGACGCTCGAAGCGACGACGCTGCTGCCCGGCCACGGCCTCCCGATCGTCGGAGCGGACCGCGTGCGCCAGGCGCTCACCGACACCGCGGCGCTCCTCGAGCACCTTCATGACGCCACCCTCGCGCTGATGAACGCGGGTGCGACCCTCGACGAGATCGTGCACACGGTGCACGCCCCCGCCGCGCTGCTCGAACGCCCCTATCTGCGCCCGGTGTACGACGAGCCGGAGTTCGTGGTCCGCAACGTGTGGCGCCTCTACGGCGGCTGGTACGACGGCAACCCGGCGCGCCTGCAGCCCGCGCCGGACGCCGCGGTGGCCGCCGAGGTGACGTCCCTCGCCGGCGGTCCGACCCGTCTCGCCGTCCGGGCGTTGGAGGTTGCCGAGACCGGGGATCTGCGCCTGGCCGGCCACCTCGCGCAATGGGCCGCGGTCGCCGCGCCCGACGACCCGGCGGTGCAACGAGCCCGCGCCGAAATCTACGAGCGTCGACGTGACGAGGCGACCTCGACGATGGCGAAGGGCGTCTTTGGCTGGGCGGCTCGCGAGTCCCGCGCCCGCGGCGAGCCCGACGCCTGAGCCGCTCCCCGCCGCGCTCAGGCGCTCCCGCCGGCGCGGGCAGTGACTTCCGCCGCGGCGCGCCGCCCGCTGGCGTAGGCGGCGTGCACCACGGCGGCGATCGTGGTCGTGGAGGTCCCGTCGCCGGCCCAGAAGAGGGCGTCGGTGTCGGAGGCCGCGAGCGCCGCTCGGGAGCCGGCGCCGCCGTAGCGCACGAAGCTGTACCCGCCCCGGGTCCGGGGGTTCGTGCACCAGTCGACGCGTCGCCATTCCTCGACGAGCTGGGAGGGGCGCACGTCGGGCAGCAGCCGGTCGAGGTCGGCGAGGCCCACGGCCGCCGCCTCGTCCTCGGGGAGGGCGGAGAGCGCCCGGGCCCGGTGACCGGTGACGTAGGCGGTGAGCACCGGGGTGACGTCGTCGCCCCGCCCGTAGAGCGGCGTCCAGTAGAGGCGGATCGGGCCGTCGCAGCCGAGCATGGTGAGCCCGGGGTCCCAGAACCGCTCCCGGAACCGGTAGAGCACTTTGAGCACCGGGCCCATTTCGAGCCCGTCGAGGGCGCGCCATTTCGTGGCGGGAAGGTCGGGCTCGAAGCGCACCGCGTGGGTCTTGAGCACTCCGATCGGCAGGGTGCACACACCGGCTCGGGCGCTGACCTCGTCGCCGGTCTCGGAGCGGACGGTGACCCCGTCGGGTCCCCACCGAACCTCAGAGACCACGAATCCGAGGCGCACGTCGAGGTCGGCGGCGAGGTGGCGGGGCAACGCGTCGTAGCCGGCAACGAGTCGCCAGTCGCAGCCTCGCTCGAGGTCGACGACGCGGTCGTCGCGCAGGCCCACCATCGACAGCTGGTCGGCGTCGCCGAGCGGGTGCAGGGTGAGCATCTGGTCGGCGAAGACGCGGGCGATGCCCTCGACGTTGCGTCTCGCGACCAGCTCAGCGACGGTGCAGTCCGGGCCCTGGAATGCCTCGAGGTCGTGGAGCAGATCGCCGAGCTTGACGAGCGACGGGTCGGAGAACAGCTCGGGGGACCGCCGGCCGTCGATCGAGAGCAGGAAGCCCGCGCCCGGTTGACAGGTGATCGTCTCGAAGCCGCCGGCGCGGATCTCGGGCCAGGTGTCGGCTTCGGCGGTGTGCACGAACTCGGCGCCCTGCTCGACCGGGTGCTCGCAGAAATCACGCGCGGTGTGCATCCGGCCGCCAACGCGGTCCTGGGCCTCGACGACGACGACGTCGAGGCCGGCCCGCGCGCAGTCCCGACCGGCGGTGACGCCGGCCATGCCCGCGCCGATGACGACCACGTCCTCCATAGGGCGAGGATGGTACCGTCACCGACCGCATGCAGATCGAGGGCTCGACGATCTTGGTGACGGGCGCGTCGTCGGGCATCGGTGCGTCGCTCGCTCCCCTGCTCGCGGCGCGGGGCGCGACGGTCGGGATCGTGGCGCGACGGCGGGAGCGGCTCGAAGCGGTGCTCGCTCGCTGCGTCGAGCACGCGCCGAACTCGCGGCTGTGGGCAGTCGACCTCGGCGACGTCGAAGCCGCCGCCCGCGTCGCAGTCGAGGCGTGGGACGCCTTCGACGGCCTCGACTGCCTGGTCAACAACGCGGCGATCCCGAAGGTGATCCCGGTCCCGCGTCTGACCCCGGCGCTGGTGGACGAGACGATGCGGGTCAACTTCACGTCGCCGGTGCGCATGACCCTGGCGCTCCTGCCCCGCTGGTTGGCGCGGGGCGCGGGCTGCGTCGTGAACGTCTCCAGCATGGGCGGCCGGCTCGGGATCGCCCACGAGGCCGCGTACTGCGCCTCGAAGTTCGCGGTCTGCGGATGGAGCGAGTCGATGGCGATCGACCTGGCCGGCACCGGGGTGGAGGTCAAGCTGGCGCTGCCGGGCCCGATCGACACCGAGGTTTGGGGCGCGCCCGGCAACGACGCGGCGCGGTACGACGGCCCGCTCATCCCCGCCGAGGAGTGCGCGGCGAGTATCGCGGCCGCCATCGAGCACGACGGTTTCGAGTACTACGTGCCGCCGGAGCTTCCCGGCGGCGGCCTCCAGCACGACGTGGTGAAAGGCAAGACCGGGAACGTCGACGCGTTTCTCGACCTGATGGGGCAGATGGCGGGGAGCTGACCCCTCACCCGGCGGAGAGCTCGACCGGGATCCCGTTCAGCACCGCGTTGCCCGACAGCGGGTCGAAATGCTCGGTGTCGGCGAGCAGGTTGCTGTTCACCCCGGGGCGGGTCGCCGCGACCGACAGTGCCGTGCCCTCGACGTCGTGGCCCCAGCCGTGGGGGAGGCTAACCACGCCCGGCATCATCTCGTCAGACACCTCGGCCGGCGCGACGAGCGACCCGCCGGGTCCGACGACCTTGACCGGGCCTCCAGGCTCGAGCCCGAGCCGGGCCGCGTCGTCAGGGTGGACCAGGAGGGTGCAGCGGTCGCGCCCCTTGATGAGCACGTCGACGTTGTGCATCCACGAGTTGTTCGAGCGCAGATCCCGTCGTCCGATGAGGACCACGTCGTCGGGGCGCCGGTCGTCGAGGTGTGCCCGCAGCCGCTCGACGTCGGCGACGAGGGGCGCCGGAGCGAGCTCGATGACGCCACTCGGTGTGCGCAGCACCTCGGGCACCCGGGGGGTCAACGGCCCCAGATCGACCCCGTGGGGGTGCGCCTCGAGCACCGCGAGGGACAGCCCGTCGGGGTCGGCGCCGAAGCCGTCACCGAACGGGCCGGTGCGCAGCATCAGGTCCAGGATGCGTTCGGGGCCGCGACGGGACGCCAGCTCGCCGAGCAGCTCGGCGGCGTCGCGCCCCAACACGTTCGAGGGGCTCCGGTGGACCGCCTTCTCGACGAGACCGGCGACGATGTGGTCATCGAGGACCCCGGGATCGGCGTCGGCGCCGGCGCCCGCCGCGACGTTGGCGAGTCGCAGGAGGATCTCCCACTCGGACATTTCCCCCGCCTCGAGGGAGACGAGCGGCGGCGAGTAGTTCGCCACGTTGCGCACCGCGAGCGAGTACAGCGCGACGTCGTAGTGGCCGCACGTCAGCATCGAAGGTGGGGGGAGGATGACGTCGGCGTGCTGGGTCGTCTCGTTGCGGTAACAGTCGACGCTCACCATGAAGTCGAGGTGGCCGAGCGCCCGGTCGAGCCGTGCGCTGTCGGGCGCGGAGACGGCGGGGTTGCCGGCGACGGTCACCAGCGCGCGGATCTGTCCCTCACCCGGAGTCTCGATCTCCTCGGCGAGGCAGACGACCGGCAGCTCGCCGAACACCTCGGGCAAGCCTCGGACCCGGCTGGCGTGGCGGCCGAACCGCACGCCGCGCCCGACGCCCGGCGCGCCGGACGTGTTAGCGCCCCCGCCGCGGGACGGGCAAACATCGCGCCGCCCGCCCGGTCGAGGTTCCCAGTGAGCACGTTGCACACCTCGACGAGCCACGAGGCCAGGGTGCCGAACGCTTGGGCGCACGTGCCAAGCCGTGCGTAGACCGCCGCTCGCGGCGCGTGGGCCAGGTCCCGGGCGACCCGACGGATGCTCGACGCGTCGATCCCGCAGATGGCCGCCACCCGTTCGGGCGCGAAATCCCGGGTCAGCCCGTGGAGCGCGTCGAGGCCGACGACGTGGTCCCGCAGCCGCCCCGGGTCGGCGAGGCTCTCGTCGAGCAGTGTGTGGACGACACCGGCGAGGAAGTACGCGTCGGTGGCGGGCCGGATGAAGAGGTGCTCGTCGGCTTCGTCGGCGGTCTTGGTCCGGCGGGGGTCGACGACGACGAGCTGGCCGCCCCTCGCCCGTAGCGCGCGGAGGCGTCCGGGGAGGTCGGGCGCGGTGAGCAGGCTGCCGTTCGAGGCGAACGGGTTCGCCCCCAGCATCAAGAGATAGTCGGTGCGGTCGACGTCGGGGACCGGGATCGACAAGCCGGCGCCGAACATCAGGCCGGCCGCGACCTGCTTGGGCATCTGATCCACCGTGCTCGCCGAGAACACGTTGCGCGACCCGAGCGCCTGGAGGAGCGCCCGGTTGTAGAGCAGCCCGGCCAGGTTGTGGACGTTCGGGTTGCCGAGATAGACGCCGACGGCGTCTCGTCCGTGCGTGTCGAGGATCGGGGTCAGGCCCGCCTCGATCACCGCGAACGCCTCCGCCCACTCGACCGCCTTCCAGTCCCCGTCGGCACGCACCAGTGGCGCCCGGATGCGGTCAGGGTCGGCGTCGAGGCGTCCGATGGCGCTGCCCTTCGGGCAGAGGAAGCCGTGGCTGAACACGTCGTCGCGGTCGCCGCGCACCAGGGTCACTTCGCGTCCGTCGAGGTGAAGCTCCAGGCCACACGTGGCCTCGCAGAGTGGGCAGGTTCGAACGCCGACCGTCATGCTGACGAAGGGTACGCCCGGAGCCACCACTACGCTGCGACGCCGAAGGCCGGCCATCCCCAGCGAGGAGGATCGTGGAAGCGTTCGTGTTCGGGGTGGACCCCGAGTTCCTGACCCACACCTCCCGTGTCGCCGACTGGCGCGACGCGTTCACCACCATCGCCAACCAGCACGACACCGGCGCGATCAACGTCGCGGTGAACTTCCGATGACCGACCGCCTCTACTTCCGCCAGTTGCTCGCCGGTGAGGACTTCGCGGTCGACGACCCGCTCGCCCGCCAGATGGTGAACTTCGTGTACCTCATCGGCGACACCGAAACTGGCGACGCGGTCGCGGTCGACCCGGCCTACGGCGTGCACGAGCTGGTCGAGATTCTCGACGCCGACGGCCTGCGTCTCACGGGCGTGCTGGCCAGCCACTGGCATCCCGACCACATCGGCGGCGACCTCATGGGCTACGAGATCGAAGGGATCCGCGAGGTGCTGGCCATGCCGGAGGCGCAGGCCCGCGTACACGTCCACCGCGACGAGGCGGAATGGGTGAAGCGGTCCACCGGGGTGGCTGACAGCGACCTGGTCGTCCACGACAGCGGCGACACCGTCGATGTCGGCGCGATCCCGGTCCGCTTGCTGCACACACCCGGGCATACTCCGGGGAGCCAGTGCTTCGTCGTCGACGGCAAGCTCGTCGCCGGCGACACCCTCTTCTTGGAGGGCTGCGGTCGAACCGACCTGCCCGGCGGCGACGCGGATCAGATGTACGAGAGCCTCACCCAACGCCTGGCCGCGATCCCCGATGACACGCTGCTCTATCCCGGTCATCGCTACTCACCCGAGCCGGTGGCGTCGATGGGCGAGACTCGCCGGCGCAACTACGTGTTTCGACTTCCCACCCTCGACCAGTGGCGAACCATGTTCGAATGACCACCCGAGTCGAGGATGACCGCCTCGATTCACCGGCCGCGTCCCCGCTGGTCGAGGCGCTCGGCGCGGAGCTCCTCGAGCGCTACGGCGTGCCGGACGCCGATCCCGACCATCTCACCGCCGACGACCTCGCACCCCCCAGCGGCGCGTTCGTCGTGGCCCGGGTGGGTACCGCCGCGGTGGGCTGTGGAGGACTGCGTCGCTACGACACCGCGATCGGCGAGCTGAAACGGATGTACGTCGCGCCGCCGTTCCGAGCCCAGGGTGTCGCCCGGTTGGTGCTCAGCGCCCTCGAGGATCGAGCCCGCCAGCTCGGCTACGAGCGTCTCGTGCTCGAGACCGGCGGACGCCAGCCCGAGGCCATCGGCTTGTACACCTCAGCGGGCTACCGCGGCATCGAGCGGTACGGCGCCTATCGCTCGTCGCCGCAGAGCCGCTGCTACGCCAAGTGGCTCTGAGCCGCTCCGGGGCGGGCGCGCTGCCCGTCGGGGCAGCGTCCGATCAGGCCGGATCGAACCGCACGGGCAGCGTCATCGGGCCCCGGAAGGCGAGGCCGGCGATGACCGGCGGCGGCTCGTCGGGGTCGAGACGCAGATTGGGGAGCCGGCTGAGGATCGCGTCGAGGCCCACCCGCAGCTCCAGGCGGGCGAGATGCATCCCCAGGCACTGGTGCTGCCCGGTCCCAAACGCGAGGTGGTTCTGCACCGGCCGGTCGATGTCGAACTGCTCGGGATCCTCGTAGCGGGCCTCGTCGCGGTCGGCGGAGCCGGTCAGCACGCTGATCGCCGCGCCCTTCGGGATCGGGCACCCATCGACCTCGGTGTCGACCGCCGCCACCCGGCTGACCTGGGTGACGGACGTCTCCCAGCGCAGCGTCTCCTCGATCACCACCGGCAACAGCGCCCGGTCCGCGACCACGCGGGCGAGGACGTCGGGGTGAGTGACCAGCGCCGTCAACGCGTTGCCCATCACCCGGAACGTCGTCTCGGCACCGGCCGGCAGGAGCAGGCGGAGGAAACCGTAGATCTTCTCGTCACTGAGGCGCTCGCCGTCGATCTCGGCGTGCACCAGGTCGCTGATCAGGTCGTCGCGGGGGTGGGCCCGGCGATCCTCGACGATCGGCGCCAGGTAGTCGCGCATCGCTCGCGACGCGGCCATGCCGACCTCCGGGTGCAGCGGGCCGGTGTTGATCTGCTCGGCCCACTCGTGGAATTGCGCGCTGTCGGCGAGCGGCACACCCACCAGCCCGCAGATCACCTGCACCGGGTACTGACTGGTGAGGTCTCGGACCAAGTCGGCGCGGCCGCGCGGCGCGATGTCGTCGAGCAGCCGCCCGATGGTCGGACCGATGAGCGCCTCGTCCCAACGCTCCAGCGCCGAAGCCCGGAACGCGTGGGCGACGAGGCCCCGGTAGCTGCGGTGCTCCTGGCCGTCCATGGCGAGGATCAGCTCACCCATGTACTGGCCGATGTGCTCGGCATTGATCGCGGACGAGAACCGCTGCGGGTCGCGCAGCACACCCTCGACGTCGGCATACCGGGCGATGCCGAACAAGGGCCGGTCAGCGAACCCCATCGTCGACGCGTCGGCGCGGTACACCGGGCACTCGTGGCGGGCCTGCTCCCACCAGGGATAGGGCTGGCCGGTCACGAAGTCCACCTCGAAGTCGAACTCAGGTGTCGTGGCCTGGCTCACCGGCGCTCCCAAAGGTCCCTGGGCCTGTTTCCTGACACGGTAGTCAGGTTCGGTGAGACCGACAACGAATAGGCTCGGGCCCGAGATGGCCAGTCATGACGCCGGCCCCCGCGGCTCGGACCCCTTCGCCGAGACCGACGACCAGACGGCCCTGCGAGCCTTGGCCCGCGACGTCGCCGAGCGCGACCTGGCCCCCCACGCCCGCCACTGGGACGAGACCGAGGAGTTCCCTGAGGGCTCCTGGGACGCGCTGCGCAAAGCAGAGCTGTTCGGCATCACCATCGCCGAGCGCTACGGCGGGATGGGCATGGGCGACGTCGAAGCCGCCATCGTGCTCGAGGAGCTCGCCCGCGCCGACGTGTCGAGCGCCATCCTGGCCCAGCTGATTTACAACGGGCCGCCCCGCGCGATCCAGCATCTCGGCAGCGACGCGATGCGCGAACGCTGGCTGCCCCTCGCCGCCAGCGGGGAAGCGCTGTTCTGCATCGGGATCAGCGAGTCCGAGGCCGGCTCGGCGGTCACCCAGATGCGGGCCCGCCTCACCCCCGACGGGGACGGCTATCGGCTGCAGGGATACAAGAACTACGTCACCGGCGGCCACAAGGCGCGCTGCTGCCTCGTGTGGTGCCGGTTCCCGGGCAGCGAGGGCGCCCGCGGCATCGGCGCGGTGCTCGTCGACCTCGAGTCCGAGGGCGTCACGGTGGCTGGCACGCACGTCAAGATGGGGTTGCGGGGCACCAGCGAAGCCGAGCTCGCCTTCGACGACGTCTACGTCGGACCCGAGGACGTCCTCCTCGCCGGCGACTCGACCAACAGCAGCGCATTCAAGACCCTGATCAGCCACATCAATCACGAACGGTGCGGGAACGCGGCGATGTGCCTCGGCGCCGCGCAGGGCTCACTCGAATACGCACTGGGGTACATGAACGACCGGGTCATCGGGGGCCGCCCGATCGCGGAGCTCCAGGGCCTGCAGTGGAAGGTCGCCGACATGGCCACCCAGCTCGAGGGAGCGCGCCTGCTGCTGGCCCGGGCGCTGCGACTCGCGGGTCCCGACGGCACGCCCCCGCCGCTCGAGACCGCGATGGCGAAGACCGCCGCCAACCTGGCCGCCAAGTTCGTCTGCGACGAGGCGATCCAGCTGCTCGGCGGCTACGGCTACAGCCGCGAGTACCCGGTCGAGCGCGCATACCGCGACATCCGAGGACTGTGCATCGGCGCCGGCACGGTCGAGATCCAGCGGAACTTCATCGGCTCGCAGCTCGTGCACGGCGCCACCCCGGTCGGGGCGTCGTGGCGCAACCCCCTCGGCTGAGACCCACTTACCAACACCCGGAGGCCCGCGCCTACCGCGCGCCCGGCGGCCCGTGGGACGGGCCGAGCCTCGACGTCATGCTGACGCACGCCGCGGCGAGCGCGACCGACCCGCTGGTGGTCGACGACGACGGCGTCACGCTGGACGGTCCAACCCTCGAGGCCGCGGTCGCGCGGCTGGCGGGCGGGCTGCGGGCGGCGGGCGTTCGGAGAGGCGACGTCGTCGCTTGGCAGGCGCCCAACCACCACCAGGTCGTCGTGCTGTACCGAGCCTGCTGGCGCCTCGGCGCGATCGCCGGGCCGATCCACCACCAGGCCGGACCGATCGAGGTCGAGGCGATGCTCGACGTGCTCGAGCCTCGCCTGTGGCTGCCCCGCGCCGAGGTGCTCGAGCCGGGCGGGCGTTTCGCCGCGCTGCTCGAGGCCGCCGCGCCGGTCACCGAGTCCGCGGCGCGGCCCGCCGACCTGGCCGTGGTCCTCTTCACCTCGGGGTCCAGCGGTGAGCCGAAAGCCGCGCTGCACACCCAGCGGGGCCTCGCCTACAAGGCCCGCGTCATGGCCGGCGCCCATCAGCTCCGCCGGGACGACTCGGTGCTGATGCCCGCCCCGCTGGCGCACGTGTCGGGCCTCCTCAACGCGGTGCTCGTCCCCGGCGCGGTGCCGATGCCGGCCCACCTCATGGCCCGATGGGATCCCGAGCGCGCGCTCCGAACCATCGAGACGCAGCGGATCACGTTCATGATCGGGCCGCCCACGTTCTTCGTGGCGCTGATGGGCGCGCCCGACTTCGCGTCCGGCCGCGTCGAGAGCCTCCGCCTCGTGTCCAGCGGCGGCGCAGGCGTCACCCCGGCGTTCGTCGCCGAGGCCAGCGAGCGGCTCGGCGCCCGCGTGAAGCGCACGTACGGCTCCACCGAAGCGCCGACCGTCACCACCAGCACTGCCGACGACTCGCCGACCCGAGCCCGCGAGACGGACGGGCGGCCCGTCGGCGCGGCGCGGCTCCGAATCAGCGACCCGGCGACCGGGCGGGCCCAGCCAGCCGGCACGGTGGGTGAGCTCTGGCTGCGCGGCCCAGAGCTCTTCGTCGGCTACGCCGACCCCGACCAGACAGAGGCGGCGCTGTCCCGAGGCTGGTTCCGCACCGGCGACCTCGCCACCGTTGACCGCGAGGGCTGGCTGACCATCGTCGGGCGCATCAAGGACATCATCATCCGCGGCGGTGAGAACATCGCCGCCGCGGAGGTCGAGGCGGCGCTCGAGGCGCATCCCGACGTCGTCCAGGCCGTCGTCGTCGGGTCTCCCGACGCGCGCCTCGGCGAGCGGGTCTGCGCCTTCGTCGTCACCCGAGCCGGCTTCGACCTCACCGAGTGCCGGTCGTGGTTCGAGCGAGCGGGCATCGCTCGCTACAAGACACCCGAGCGGATCGTGCCCGTCGACGAGCTGCCGTTGCTGTCCGCCGGGAAGCCCGACCGGGCGGCGCTCCGAGACCGGGCCGCGGCCACCGCCGACGGGAACGCCGACTAGAGGACGCTCTCGCCCGCCTCGACCCGCGGGCGCAGCAGCGCGGCGAGCCGCTCGCGATGAAACGACGCGTCGCCGAAGGACACCTGGTCCAGCTGCGCGCGCTTCATGAACAGGTGCAGATCGTGCTCCCAGGTGAACCCGATCCCGCCGTGGACCTGCAGGCCCGACGCCATGACCCGCTTCGAGGCGTCGGAGCACCAGATCTTCGCTGTGGACGCCGCGACCGAACGGTCCCGGTCGTCGGCGCCGATGCACCATGCGGCCCAGTAGACGCTCGACCGCATGCCCTCCACATCGACGAGCATGTCCGCACACCGGTGCTTGACGGCCTGGAAGCTGCCGATCGGCCGGCCGAACTGCACCCGCTCTTTGGCGTACTCGACGGCCATCGCCAGCACCTGGCCCGCGCCCCCCAGCATCTCCGCCGCCGCGTACGTCGCGCCCCGGTCGATCACGGATTGGACCGCCTCGTCGCCCCCGAGCCGGGTCGCGGGCGTGTCGGCCAAGCGCAGCCATCCCAGCTCGCGAGTCCGGTCCATCGCCGGCTCGGGTGCGGGTCGGCGCTCGTCGCCCAGCTCCACCGCGAACAGCGCCGGGCCTTCGTCGGTCGCCGCCGGGACCACCGCAAGCTGCGCCGCGGGCGCGTAGAGCGTCGGATCGGGGCCTCCCGACAGCGTCCAGCGACCGCCCGACACCCGGCCCTGCACCGCGTCGAGGCGCCGAGCCCACCCGACGCAGGCCAGCCCATCCCCGGCGAGCAGCGACGCCACGCGGTCGTCGGCCCCCGCCGCGGCGAGGGCCTCGAGGGCGAGCACCGTCGACGCGAACGGGGCGGGCGCGGCGCGTCGGCCCACCTCCTCGAGCAGGACCGCGACCTCGACGGTTCCCAGCCCGAGCCCACCCTGGGCTTCGGGGAGGGTCACGCCCGCCCAGCCCTGGGCGAGCATCGCCTCCCACAGCGCGGCGTCCCAGCCGCCGCCGCCGTCCACCACCGCGCGGACGCGCCCGCTCGAGGCCAGGTCGTCGAGCAGCTCGCCGGCGGCGTCGCGCAGCGCCTCTTGATCGTCGGTGAGGGCGAAGTCCAAGCGGCGGCAGGCTACCCCGACCATCTGACGGTGCCTGCGCCACCGCTACGCTGCAAACGAACCCCAGCCAGGAGCAGCGCCGTGAGCGACGAGAAGCCCGCGTACCTTCGTCACGGCGACACCGAGGTGGAACTGCCCGTCGTTCGCGGAACCGAGAACGAGCTCGGGGTCGACATCGCGAAGCTGCGCGCGCAGTCCGGGTTGGTGACACTCGACTACGGGTTCGTCAACACCGGCTCGTGCGAGTCGGCGATCACCTTCATTGACGGTGAGGCGGGGATCCTCCGCTACCGCGGCGTCCCGATCGAACAGCTGGTTTCGGGTCACTCCCCCTCGTTCCTGGAGACCGCGTACCTGCTCATCTACGGGGAGCTCCCGACCCGCGACCAACGCGACGAGTTCAGCCGGTCGATCCGCAAGCACACGCTGCTCCACGAGGAAGCCAAGCGGTTCTTCGACGGGTTTCCCCACGACGCGCATCCGATGGGGGCGCTCTCGTGCGTGGTGAGCGCCCTGTCGACCTTCTACCCCGACAGCTCGGATCCCCACGACCCGGACCAGGTCCAGCTCGCCATCGTGCGGCTCATCGCCAAGCTGCCCACGATCGCCGCGTACTCGTACAAGAAGTCGATCGGCCAGCCGTTCCTGTACCCGAACAACGAGCTCGACCTGATCGAGAACTTCCTCACCATGATGTTCGCGGTGCCGTCGGAGCCCTACGAGGTCAGCCCGACGGTCGTCCATGCCCTGAAGATCCTGCTCATCCTCCACGCCGACCACGAGCAGAACTGCTCGACGTCGACGGTGCGCCTGGTGGGCTCCAGCGAGGCCAACCTCTTCGCCTCGATCGCCGCCGGCATCAACGCGCTGTGGGGCCCGCTGCACGGCGGCGCGAACCAGGCCGTCATCGAGATGCTCCAGAACATCCGCGCCGACGGGAACAACATCGACAAGTACGTCGCCCGAGCGAAGGACCCCGACGACCCGTTCAAACTCTCGGGGTTCGGTCACCGCGTGTACCGCAACTACGACCCGCGGGCCCGAATCATCAAGGAGCAGGCCCACCGGGTGATCGAGGAGCTGGGCCGCATGGACGACCTCCTCGACCTGGCGCTGCGCCTCGAGGATGTTGCGATCTCCGACGGCTACTTCGTCGAGCGCAAGCTCTATCCCAACGTCGACTTCTACTCGGGCCTCATCTACCGGGCGATGGGCTTCCCGACCAACATGTTCCCGGTGCTGTTCGCGCTGGGTCGGCTGCCGGGCTGGATCGCGCACTGGAAAGAGATGATGGAGAGCCCGAAGACCAAGATCGGCCGCCCCCGCCAGATCTACGTCGGTGCCGGCGAGCGCGACTACGTGCCGATCGATCAGCGGCGGTGAACCTCGCGCCGACCGGCGACGAGCAGCGCCTCCGCGACGAGTTCCGCGCCTGGCTGCGCGAGCACCTGCCCTGGGAGTATGGGCGCGGCTTACCGCCCCGCTTCGACGATCTCGCCGACGAGGTCGCCTTCCTTCGCGACTGGCAGCGTCGTCTGGCCGCCGGCCGGTGGGTCGGTGTTGCCTGGCCCGAGGAGTACGGCGGGCGGGGTGCCGGGCCGGTCGAGCATTTCGTCGTCACCGAGGAACTCGCCCGCGCGCGCGCTCCCGAACTGGTCGGACGCATCGGCATCAACCTGGTCGGCCCCACGCTGCTCGCCCACGGCACCCCCGAGCAGCGGGCCCGCTGGCTGGGACGGATCCTGCCCGGCGAGGAGCTGTGGTGTCAGCTGTTCAGCGAGCCCAGCGCGGGCAGTGACCTCGCGTCCCTCACCACTCGGGCGACCCCGACCGAGGGCGGCTGGCGGCTCAACGGCCAGAAGGTCTGGACCAGCTACGCGCAGTTCGCCGACTGGGGGCTCTGCCTCGCCCGCACCGATCCCGACGTCCCAAAGCAGCGCGGGATCTCGGCGTTCGGGGTCGACATGCGGGCCGCCGGCGTGGACGTACGGCCGCTGCGCCAGATCACCGACGAAACCGAGTTCAACGAGGTGTTCTTCACCGACACGTTCGTGCCCGAGGACGCGTTGATCGGCCCCCTCAACGAGGGGTGGAGGGTCGCCAACTCGACCCTCTCCCATGAGCGCGGCATCAATCCCCGCCAGCTGGTGATTCACCTGCAGCTGGTGGAGGAGCTCCTCCGCCTCGGACTCGAGCGTGGGGCCTGGGACGACGACCGGCTCCGGCCACGCCTCGCGCAAGCCGCGGTCGAGGTTCGCCTCTTCCAGCTCGCGAACTGGCGGTCGCTGTCGCGCGTGGCCAGAGGTGAGGAGCCCGGACCGGAGGGCAGCACCATGAAGGTGTCGTGGAGCGAGATGAGCAAGCGGCTCCACGACACGGTCATGGCGGTCCTCGGGAGCGCCGCACCGCTCTGGCACGGCGCGGCCGACAACCCGGGCGACGGCACCTGGCAGCGCTCGTGGCTCTACTACCAGGCCTCGTCGATCTGGGCCGGCACGAACGAGGTCCAGCGCAACATCCTCGGGGAACGCGTGCTCGGTCTCCCCCGCGAGCCGCGACGGGATGCCGCGCCGACACGCTGAGCGCGCTCGGCGCCGGACCCGTGGGATCGGCTCAACGGTCCGCGGCGCAGCGGCGTGACTGGGAGCGCGGGTGGGCCTGGCATGATGAACACCGTGGAGTTCGAGACGATCCGCTACGGCGTCGATGGTGCCGTCGCCACCGTTCGGCTGCACCGGCCGGAGGCGGCGAACGCGCAGAACAGCCGCCTGCTCGACGAGCTTGACGCCGCGCTCGACCTCGCCGACGCCGACGACGACGTGCGGGTGGTCGTCCTCGCCGGTGAGGGCAAGCATTTCTCGGCGGGCCACGACCTCAAGGAGATCCTGAGCGGTGCCGACGAGTGGGCTCGCCTGCGGGACACGCCCGAGGGGAAGTGGCGTCACGAGCAGGTCATGTACTTCGATCGCTGCGTCCGACTGCGCGACTTCCGGAAGCCCACGATCGCTGCGGTCCAGGGGGCGTGCGCGGCGGCCGGGCTGATGCTGGCGTGCATGTGTGATCTGATCGTGGCGGCCGACGACGCCCGGTTCTCGAACCCGGTCGCGCGCATGACCGGGGTCGGTGTCGAGCTGCTCGTCGAGCCGTGGGAGCTCGGGCCGCGCAAGGCCAAGGAATTCCTGCTCTGCGCATCGACGATCGAGGCCGACGAGGCCGAACGGCTCGGGTTGGTGAACCGCGTGGTGCCCCGAGCGGAGCTCGACGCCGCCGCCCGCGCGATGGCCGAGCAGGTCGCGCTCGTCCCGCCGGTGACCGCCCAGGCGATCAAGGAATCGATCAACCAGATGCTCGACCTCTCCGGCCAGCGCGCCTCGTGGCGCTACCACTTCATGATCCACCAGCTGGTGAGCAACTCGGCGACCGCGCTGGCCGCGACCGACGCCCGCAAGCAGGGCGGGATGGACGCAGTGAAGCGCGAGCAGGCGGGTCAGTGACCGGACCGCTCAGCGGCCTCCGCGTCCTCGACCTCGGGACCCGGATCGCGGCCCCCTTCTGCGCCGGCCTCCTCGGCGAGCAGGGCGCGGAGGTCATCAAGGTCGAGCAGCCCCGCCGGGGCGACTTCATGCGCGAGATCGGGCCCTTCGTGCCCGTCGAGGCCATGGATCCGGGCTACTCGCTGTTCTGGGCGGTCGAGGGTCGAGGGCGTCAGAGCGTCACCTTGGACCTGCGCCGTTCGGAGGGCCAAGACCTGTTCCGCCGCCTCGCCGCCACCGCCGACGTCGTGGTCGAGAACTTCCGGCCCGGGACCCTCGAGGGCTGGGGCCTGGCGCCCGGGGCGCTCGACCCCCGCCTCATCACGGTGCGGATCAGCAGCTTCGGCCAGGACGGCCCGTACGCGCCGCGGCCGGGACTGGACCGGGTTGGGATCGGGTACGGCGGCCTGCTGCACCTGACCGGCTATCCGGACCGTCCGCCGGTCCGGGTCGGCGTCACGATCTCGGACTATCTGACCGGCGTGTTCGCCGCGCACGCCGCGACCTGCTCGCTGTACGCGCGCGACACGGGACGAGGCGGGCAGGGCGCGGTGATCGACGCCGCGCTCTACGGCGCGGCGCTGCGGGTCCTCGAGTGGACCCTCGCCGCCTATGACGCGCTCGGGATCGTGCGCTCCCGGGAAGGGAACCGCCTCGCGAACTCGGCACCGTTGGACAACTACCCGACCGCGGACGGCCGGTACGTATGCATCGTGGCGGGCTCCGACGCCAACTTCGCCCGGCTCTGTCAGGCGATGGACCGGCTCGACCTCGTCGACAACCCCCGGTTCGCCCGACTCGTTGACCGAGCCGCCAACGGCGACGAGATCAACGAGCTGGTCGCCGCCTGGACGAGCAGCCTCGACGCGCCGACCATCGAGGCCCGCTGTGTGGCCTGCGACGTGCCGGTCGCGACCGCGTACACCGCCGCCGACATCTTCGCCGACCCGCACCTGGGCGCCCGGGGTGACCTCGTCACCGTCGAGGATCCCGTGATCGGGCCGCTGCGCCAACAGGCCCCGTACCCTCGCCGGGTGGGTGAGGTCCCCGCCGCGCCGAGCGGCGCACCCCGCCTCGGTGAGCACACCCGGGCTGTATTCGGCGACCTCGGCGTGTCGGAGACCGAGCTCGATCGGCTCGCCGCCGACGGTGTGGTGTGAGCACCCCCCGGCGGGTTCCCGTCCGTTCCGGGCTCTTCGACGACGACGCCGGCGACGTCGTGCTGCTCGGGGCGCGGTGCCGCACGTGCGGGCGTCCCCAGTTCCCGCGCTCGGCGACCTGCCCGTACTGCTCGTCGGTGGACGTGGAGCCGGTCCGTCTCGCCGGGGTCGGAACGCTATGGGGATGGACCACGGTCCACACCGCGCCGCCCGGCTACGACGGGCCGGTCCCCTTCGGTTTCGGCGTGGTCGAGCTGTCGGCGGGTCTGCGGGTCATCACCCGGCTCGAGATCGGCGACGGCGCCGCGCTGCAGTTCGGCCAGCCCATGCAGGCCGCGATCGTTGCCCTCCACACCGATCACGACGGCGACACGGTCGTGACCTACTCGTTTGCTCCCACGCCATGAGCACCGACGTGCGGGTGGCTGGCGTCGGGATCCATCCCTTCGGCCGATTCCCGGACCTCACGGTCACCGAGCTCGGCATCGCCGCGGTGCGGGCCGCCCTCGACGAGGCGGGCGATCCCCGCTTCGACGCCGCGTTCTGCGGCACCGCGTACGCCGGCGTGGCGGCGGGCCACAAGGTCCTCAGCGCGATCGGACGCACCGGAATCCCGATCGTCGACGTGGAAGCCGGCTGCGCGAGCGGCGCCGCCGCGCTCATGCTGGCCGCGGGAGCGATCCGGGCGGGCCAGTACGACACGGTGCTCGTCTTCGGGATCGAGAAGATGCCGAAGGGCATCATCCGCTCCACGTTCTTCGAACCGTGGCGGGAAGCGGCCGGCCTCGCCGCGACCCCCGCGTACTTCGCGCTGCGCGCCCAACGCCTCCAACGCGAGGCCAACGTCACGAAGGAGCAGCTCGCCCAGGTCGTGGTCAAGAACCGCCGCCACGGCGTCCACAACCCCGACGCGATGTTCCGCCGCGAGACCACGGTCGAGGAGGTGCTCGGATCCCGCCTGGTGTGTGAGCCGTTGCACCTGTTCATGCTCTGCTCACCGAACGAGGGAGCCGCCGCGGTCGTGCTGCGCCGCGCCGCCGACGCGGCGTCCGACGCGGTACGCCTCGACGCGGCGGTGCTGCGCTCGCATCTGCCGGGGTCAGTGCTCGGCGAGGCGACGCCGATGAGCGGCGTCGAGGACGACGACATCCCGCCGCCCAGCACGCTCGCCGCCCGCGACGCGTACGCGGCCGCGGGCGTCGGCCCCACCGACCTCGACGTCGTCGAGTGCCAAGACACCGACGCCGCCCGCGAGCTCCTCTCGTACGAGGAACTCGGCCTGTGCGAACGCGGCGAACAGGGGCGCCTCCTCGAGGAGGGCACGACCGCGCTCGGCGGGCGTCTCCCCGTGAACCCGAGCGGCGGGCTCCTCTCGAAGGGTGAGCCGCTCGGCGCCTCAGCGCTCGGACAGGTCGTCGAGCTGACCCGCCAGCTGCGCGGAACGGCCGACGCCCGTCAGATCGAGGGCGCCCGCGTCGGCCTCGCCCACACGGTCGGGCGAGGCGCCAACGCGTCGGTCACGATCGTGTCCCGCTGAGCTACCCGACTCGGGCGTTGTACGCCTGGATGGCCGCGGTGGCGTTCTTCACCGCCTGAGCCAGTGCGGTGTTGGACTTCACGCCGTTGGAGAACATGGCCTCCTCAGCGTTGCGGACCGCGTCGCGGACCCCCTGGTAGTCGCCGATCACCGGGCCGGCGGTCGCCGTGTTGGAGGGTCCGGTCACGAGCTGGTCGTAGGCGACCTTGTAGCCGGGGATCTTGGCCCACAGCTGCTGCATGGCGGGAAGCGTGACCGACGACTTGCGGATCGGCACGTACCCGGTCGCGGCCCCGAACGTGGCCTGGGTCTGGGGCGAGTCGAGGAACTTGAGGTACTCCCACGCTGCCGCCTGCTTGGCCGGCGACGACTTATTGACGATGTAGAACGCCGCGCCGCCCACGAGGACGCCGCCGGGGCCGCTCGGGCCCGGCATCGCACCGACCCCGAGGTTGACGTTCGGATACTGGCCGCTGTTGAGCAGCTGGGTGATCGTCCCCAGCGTCGCCGAGCTGTCGATCGTCATGGCCTGGTTGCCGTTGCCGATCCCGAGCAGGTTGTTGTAGGCCTCGGTGTTCTGGTCGTTGTTCACGACGGCTAGGCCGCTGCTCACCATCTTGGACATCCACGCGAACACCTGCTTGGCCGCCGTGGCATCGAAGATCGCCGTCGTGGCGCGGGCCTGACGGCCGTTGCCGTTGTTGACGTACGCCTCACCGGCCTTCGCCACCCACTCCTCGAGGTCTGAGGGGTCGGTCTTGAGGCCGTAGCCCGCCTGGGTGACCGCGCCGCTCGCCTTGAGCTTCTGCGCATCGACCATGACCTGATTGAGGGTCTGGGGCGGAGAGTTCGGGTCCAACCCCGCTTTCTGGAACGCCGTCTTGTTGTAGAAGAACACGGGGTTGGAGACGTTGAACGGCATGCCGTAGAGGACACCCTTGACCGTCCAGTACGACAGCGTGCGGGGAATGAAGTCGCTGAGCTGGCTCGAGTAGTGGTCGGCGTTGATGCAGGACTGCACCGGGAGGATGGCGTGGGTGTCGATCATCTGCTGGAGCCCGGTGTCTTGGATCTGGGCCACGTCGGGCAGGTCGCCGGTCGAGAGCCCGGCAACGAACTTCTCTTGGGTGTCGTTGTACTGGGGCTGGTTGACCAGGGTCACGTGCACCTGAGACTGCGACGAGTTGAACTGATCCGTGGCCGCCTGGAGCGCGGTGGCGTTGGCCTGGGTCAGCGCGTGCCAAGCCGTGATCTGCACCGGATGCTGCGCCTTCGCCAACGCACTCAGCGGGCACGCGGGCAGCGCCGCCCGAGAGGTCGCGGCGGTCGCCGACTCGGCGGGGAGGGCGGCGAGGCCGAAGACCGCCGCCACCGCCAACGCCGTCACGGTCCGCATGCTGGGTCGTCGCATCAATGCTCCTTCGCGAAGTACTCGGTTCGGCCGGCGGCCGACCACATCGTGCCTCATCATCATCATCATCCCTTCACCGCGCCGGCGGTCAGGCCCCGGATCAGCTGCTTTTGGAACACCACGAGGAGCACCACCAGGGGGACCACCGCGATGATGACCCCCGCGAAGGTGATGTTGACATTCTCGAGGCTGGTGCCCCGAAGCTGGCGGAGCCCGATCTGGACCGTGCTCAGATGCTCGTCCTTCGTGACGAGCAGCGGCCAGAGATATTGGTTCCAGGCAGTGAGGAACGAGAAGACGGTCAGGGCGGCGATCGACGGACGCGCCAGGGGGACGGCCACCCGCCACAGGAACCGCCAGTTGCCGTACCCGTCCAGGGCGGCGGCGTCGTCGAGGTCCCGCGGGATCCCGAGGAACGCCTGGCGGAGCAGGAACACTCCGAGGCCCCAAGCGAGGAACGGCGCGGCGAGCCCGGCGTAGGTGTTGTAGATGCCGAGGCTGACGACCGTGGTGAGGTTCTGCACCACGGTCACCTCGAAGGGGATCATGAGCGTGGCGAGGAAGAGCACGAACAGCGCCCGTTTGAACGGAAACTTCAGGAACGCGAACGCGTAGCCGGCCAGGATCGACGTGAGCACCTGACCACCGACGATGATGATCGTCACGACGAAGCTGTTGAACAGGTAGTGGCCGAGGTGACCGCTCGACCAGGCGTCTGAGTAGGTGCTGAAGATGGGATGGGTCGGGAAGAACGTGGGCGGCTGCGAGGCGATCTGCGCCGGGCGGAGTAGCGAGTTCACGACCGTGATGTAGATCGGGAACAGCACGATGACCGCGAGCACGCTGAGCAGCAGGTAGCGGCCCAGCAGTCGGACCCGGCGGCTCGGTCCGCCGCGACGCCGTGTCGCGACCTCGGTGGAGGCGGTCACGGGTCCGGGCAGGATGGCGGCGTCGGCGGTCATCGGGCGTAGTGGACGCGGCGCTCGAGGAAGCGCAGCTGGAGGAGCGTCAACACCAGCGTGATGAGGAACAGGGCGATGGAGAGCACTGCGGCGTAGCCGGGGTTCTGGTGGACATGGAGCTGGGTGACGATGAAGTAGGTGAGGACGTTCGTCTTGTTCTCCGGACCTCCCTGGGTGAGCAGGTCGATCTGCCCGAAGGTCTGGAACGCGAAGATGGAGCCGACGACCGCGGCGAAGAAGATGGTCGGGGACAGCGACGGGACCGTCACCCGCCAAAAGCAGGTCCAGGTCCCGGCCCCGTCGACCTTGGCGGCTTCCAGGATGTCCTCGGGGACGGATTGGAGACCGGCCGACATCAAGATGAAGCTGAGACCGAGGTTCTGCCAGATTGTCGTGATCGCGACGGCGGGCAGGGCGAGCGTCGGGTTGTTCAGGATCGCCGGGTTCGGGTTGATGCCGAGCCATGGCAGGAGACCGACCTGGGGGCTCATGAGGGTACCGAAGACCACCGACGCGACGGCGACCGACGTCGCGATGGTCGAGGAGAAGATCGTGCGGTAGATCGCCATGCCGCGCAGCTTCTGGTTGGCGAGCACAGCGAGCAGGAGTCCGAGGAAGATCCCGGCCGGGACGGTCAACACCGCGAAGAACACCGTGACCGTCAGGCTGTTCCGGAAGTCCGACGAGCCGAGCACGCTGGTGATCTGCGAGAAGCCGGCGTAGCGGTTCGGGAGGCCGGGGAAGGGCGGCGTCGAGTAGAAGGCGAGCTGGAAGTTCTTGATGAACGGAAAGAAGACGAAGACGGCGAAGATGATGAGTGCGGGGACGAGCAGCAGGTACGCGAGCCGTACCTCGCGGCGGCGACTCCGACGGTTCGTGACGCGCGCCCCGGTCTCCTCGTCGGCGGTCACGACGAGATCCGCTGCTCCGTGTCGGCGTCGAAGAGATGCAGGGAATCCGGGTTCGCCGACAGCGTCACCGCTTCGCCGTCGCGGGGTGGCGTCTGGTCGCCGGGCTGACGGACGATCACCGTCTGCCCGTCGTCGAGGCGGACGACGAGGTGGCGTTCGTGGCCCAGCGATTCGATGAGGATGATCTTGGCCGTCAGCGAGCCGGCGGGATCGAGGCGGAGATCCTCGGGCCGGACGCCCAGCACCACCCGATCCGGACTGGCCGACATCGTGGCGCTCGCGAGCCCGGCGGGCAGCGCCACGGTGACGCCGGATGCTTCGAAGACCAGGTGGTCGGCGCCGCCGGTCAGGCGTCCCTCGATCGTGTTCATGGGCGGGGTCCCGATGAAGCGGGCTACGAACAGGTTGGCGGGACGCTCGTAGACAGCTTGGGGAGCGTCGACTTGCTGGAGGACTCCCCGGTCGAGGATGGCGATGCGATGCCCCATCGTCATGGCCTCGACTTGGTCGTGGGTGACGTAGACGACCGTGGCCTGGAAGCGTCGCTGCAGGTCGACCAGCTCGGCTCGGGTCTGGACCCGGAGCTTGGCGTCGAGATTTGAGAGCGGTTCGTCCATGAGGAACGCCTGCGGGCGCCGCACGATGGCTCGGGCGAGCGCGACCCGTTGGCGTTGCCCGCCGCTGAGCTGGGCCGGCTTGCGTCCCAGCAGCTCGGTGATGTCGAGCGCGCGGGCCGCTTCCGCCACCCGCTCGTCGCGCTCGGCGGGTGGGACGCGGCGGGCCCGCAGCGGGAACTCGACGTTGCGGGCGACGGTCATGTGGGGGTACAGGGCGTACGACTGGAACACCATCGCGACGTCGCGGTCTTTGGCCTCGGCGTCGGTGACGTCCCGGTCGCCGATGCGGACCGTGCCCTCGCTCGGCGCCTCGAGACCGGCGATGATCCGCAGCGCGGTGGACTTGCCGCATCCGGACGGGCCGAGGAGCACCAGGAGCTCCTCGTCGTGGGCCTCGAGGGTGAGGTCGTCCACGGCCACCACGTCGTCGAAGCGTTTCGTGATGTGCTCTAGCGCCACTCGGCTCACGCCGCCCTCCCTCTCCCCTGCCACTCCCGGCGAGCGCTGCGCGCCGGCGCAGCCTACGGGGCTCGCCCGTCCGGCGGGGGCCGCGCCGGCGCGAAGGCTGCGTGAACTCCGCCTGAACGAGGGTGGGCGGCCCGCGCCGGTCCGGGATGCCGGGCGCCGCGCTTAGCGGCTGCGCAGGAACCAGCTGCGGGGGTCCCAGCCGCGGAGCGCGGCGAGCTCGTCCGGTGTCGGTGGGGCGAGCTCGGTGACCTCGGTGGCGACGGTCAGGTCCCAGCCGCACGCGGCCCGGGCGGCCCCGATGCGCTCGTCGAGCGGCCCGGGCCCGGCGGGGACTGCGCTGAGGACGAGCTCGTCGCCGCGCCGTTCGAGCGTGCCGAGGTCGGTGACGAGGGCCTGCACGGCCCGGCCCGGGGAGGTCACGTACGCGCACGCTGAGGGTGTCCGCTGCGGGCTGAGCAGCGCGACGACGACCGCCTCCGCGCAGACCGACGCGACGTCGTTGCCCCCTCCGGAGCCGACGAGGAACGTGCCGTCGTCGAGCCGGGTCGAGTTGATGTTGCCGCGCCGGTCGACTTGGGCTCCGCCGAGGCACGCGATGGTGGTGGTCCCGGGTCCGCCGACCAGGGTGCCGAGCACCAGCGCCGCGTCGCCGAGCATCGTGGACCGCCAGAAATTCTGGTGGTTCAGCACGAACGGGTCACCGGGGACGGGCTGGTAGCCCCAGAGGCCGATCTCGGCGGTGAGCTGCACGTCGCTGCCCGCGCTGCGGGCCTGGGCGACTCCGAGCCAGGCGGCGAGGTTGGCGACCCCGGCTCCGGCGAGCACTGCGTCGGCGTCGAGCGCGAGGACGCGGGCGGCGAGGTGCCGCGCCCCCCACGTCGCGGCGAGCTCCCAGTGGTTGGGTGGCGGGTCGAGGTCGGGCGGGTGCGCGGCGACGTCGTCGTGCCAGGAGTCGGGTGCGGCTCGGGCCCGCAGCCGGGCGACGCGGGCGCCACCGAGCGCCTCGAGGTACGCGGCCTGGTCTTCGATGTCGAGGACCCAGCGGCGGATCCAGTCGTCGTAGTGGTCGGCGCGGGTCGCGGCGCGTGCTTCGATCCAGAAGTCGTAGTCCTCGCCGTAGCCGGTGACGGGCAGCCCGGCCGTGAAGCAGCCGCCGGGATGCGCGCCGAGTTCGGCTTCGCACACCGCGAGGACCCGGTGGGCGGGGATCCGCACGAGGTGCGCCCACGGCGTCAGATCGTCGACCACCGCCTCGACGGTGACGATCGCGCCTCGGCGGGCGGCGAGCGCGCCCCAGACTCCTTCGAGCAGCGGCGGGTGGATGGCGACGTTGCCGGCTCGGTCGGCGACCGGCGCGTGGAGGAGCGCGACGTCGGGTACGAGCGGGGCGAGCAACCCGAGCTCACCGAACGGGGTGTCGGCGCGGCAGTAGGCATCGTTGGTCTCCATCGACGAGCCGACGATGGAGCGGGTCACGACCGCCGGGAGGCCGCGGGCGGCGGCCTCGAGCCGCTGCGAGAAGGTCAGGAACGACCAGTGCTCGACGTCGACGTCGCCCCGCCGGTACGCGTCGGCGAAGTTCGGGTTCGGCGTGAAGTTCGGGAAGGTGTCGCCCGAGTAGCCGGTCACGACCTTCCGGACGAGACCCCCGCGGAAGAACAGTGCGCCGAGGCTCGAGAGGCTGAGCATGTGGAGGGTGAAGCCGGGATCGCGACCCCACCACTGGCGGACGACCTCGCGGGCGGCGGCGCTCCACCGGGTGTGGCCGACGACCAGGTGGAGGGCGTCACCAGCCCGGACGTGCTCCGCGACGGCGTCGGCGAGCGACGCTCGACGGTCGGGCACCCGCCCTAGGCCGGCTCGAGCACGAGGTCGGCGAGGCGCCGACGCTGCCAGCCCTGGTAGCCGAGCATGACGTCGTTCTGCTTCGCCCGCTTGTAGTACCAGTGCGCGTCGCAGTCCCAGGTGAATCCGACGCCGCCGTGGATCTGGATGTCCTCGGCGGTGACGAACACCGCGGCTTCCGCCGCGTACCCCTTCGCCATCGCCGCGGCCCGTTCCCGGCTGGGGTCGTCGACGTCGGACGCCCACGCCGCGAAGTGAGTGCCGACCCGGGCGAGCTCGAGACGCTGCAGCATGTCCACGGCCTTGTGGCGGATGGCCTGGAACGACGCGAGGGGCCGGTCGAACTGGACCCGGACCTTCGCGTACTCCACCCCGAGGTTGAGCGCGGCTTCGGATGCACCGACGAGCTCGGCGGCGAGCATGACGCCGGCGTCGTCCACGACCCGTCGCCACAACGACGTGTGGTCCTCCGGCGCGCCGATGCGCTGCGCCGGGCGCTCCTCGAGCACCAGCCGAGCCGCTTTGCGGGTCGGGTCCAGAGTCGGCACCGGCTCGCCGATGGGCGCCTCCAGCAGGAACGAGCCGAGGCCCTCCTCGGTGCGGGCGACCACGATCGCCCAGTCCGCGGTGTGACCGTCCAAGACGAGCGGCTTGTGGCCGGTCAGGACCCAGGTGCCGCCGCGCCGCCGCGCCCGGGTCCGGACCCGCTCCACCGGGCTGTCGTGGCCCTGTTCCTCGAGCGCGACCGTGCCCCGCCGGGTTCCCGACGCCAGGTCCCCCAGCAGCTCGTCGGCACCCAGACGCCGGGCGGCGAGCGTGGCCAGCACCGCCGAGGAGAAGAACGGGCCCGGCAGGGGGACCCGGCCCATCTCCTCCATCACCACGGTCATGTCGACGAGCCCCAGACCAAGGCCGCCCTGCGACTCGGGCACGAGCAGCCCGGGCCAGCCGAGCTCGGCGGTGCGGGCCCAGACCTCGTCGGTGAAGCCTCGCGGGTCCTCGGCCATCGCCGGCACGTACGGGCCCGACGCGTGCTGCCCCAGGAAGGACCGCACCGCGTCTCGCAGCGCCTCCTGGTCGTCACTGAACGTGAAGTCCATGGTGGGCCTTCCCCGAGACGCCGTCACCGACTGGGCGACGGAGAGCCGGGCGGCGGACCCCGGCGCGACACCAAAACTGACACGGACGTTAGTCTTCGGGCCCGAAGCGCCGCTATCGTGCCGCCATTCGCCAGTTGCAGGATCGTCGAAACGCGCCCGGGGGGACGTGGTCACCCGCCGGCACCGCCGCCGGAGGCCCCGCCTCTAGGGTGAGCGGCGTGGCCGCGCCCTCGCCGAGGACCCGTCGGCCCCCTGGCCCCCGCCCCCAGCCCCGCGCCCGGCCCCCGGTCGGCCGTCCGCCGCCGCCGTACGGGTTTCCGCCGTCCCGGCCCCCGAGGAGCCGCCGCCCGCTCCTGCTGCTCGTGCTGCTCCTCGTCACCGTGCTCGCCGGCGGGTATCTCTACCTCAGCCAGGGGGGTGGTCCGGGCCTGGCGAGCGACTTCGTCAGCGTCGACCAGCGGGTGGCGGCTGGAGCACAGGCAATACCGGTTGCCGCCGAGAAGATTCAACGCTTCGACGAGGTGCACACGTGGGATGTCTTCGCGCTCGCGACCCTCGCGCGGATGGGCCAGGACCGCGATCTCTTAGAGAAGATCGCCAAGACCCAGTCGGGGTCGTCGCGCCAGATCGCCGACCAGGCGGCCACCGCGGCGCAGCAGGCCGTCAGTGCCGGGCTGCTGTACCGCAGCGCGGTGGCGGTGACCTACAACCTCAGCGACGCGGACAACGCCAAGGCCGCGATGCTCAGCGCCGCCGCGACCCTCGACCAGGAGGCGCAGGCATGGCAGAAGCGCTGAGCGACACCGCACTCGTCCCGACCTTGCCTCCCCGCGACTCAGGAGCACGGCACTAGCGATGGACTTCTCGCATACCCCTGAAGATGAGGCCTTCCGCGACGAGCTGCGCGCCTGGCTCGACGTGAACCTGCCGAAGTTTCTCGCCGACTGGGGCGGCGACGACGACCCAGGCGGCGGGCGGCTCCCGGCCGGCAACGTGGCCCGCACCCAGGAGCGACGCAAGGACTGGCAGCGGCGCTTGAACGAGGGCCGCTGGGCGGCGATCAACTGGCCGGTCTCGTGGGGGGGTCGCGAGGCGACGCCGGTCCAGAACGTCATCTACTCCGAAGAGATGGGGCGGGTCCGCGCGCCGGGCATCTACAACGCCAACGGGATCTGGCAGATCGGCCCGATGATCATCCGCTGGGGAACCGACGAGCAACGCGACCGCTGGCTGCCCGGGATCCTCAGCGCGGACGAGCACTGGTGCCAGGGCTTCAGCGAGCCCGAGGCGGGCTCGGACCTCGCCAACCTGCGCACGACCGCGATCCGCGACGGCGACGAGTACATCGTGAACGGCGAGAAGATCTGGATCTCCACCGCGCATCTCGCCAAGTGGGGACTGTTCTTGCTCCGCACCGACCCGGGCGCCATCGAGCGCGGCGCGAAGCACGAGGGAATCACCGCCTTCATCGTGGACATGGACACCCCCGGCATTGAGTGCCGCCCGATCCGCGACATCGTCGGCGACGAGATGTTCAACGAGGTGTGGTTCACCGACGCGCGAATCTCCGCCGACTGCCGCCTCGGGGAGGAGAGCGGCGGCTGGCAAGTCGCGATGGGCACGTTGGGTCACGAGCGGGTCGGCACCGCAGGGCTCGCCATCACGATGGCCGCCGACCTGCGGTCCATGATCTCCGCGGCGCGCGCCGTGAACCCCGATGCGCTCGAAGACCCCGCGATCCGCGACCGGATCGCCCGGGCCTACACCGACATCGAGTTCACGAAGCTGCTCAACTACCGCGCCCTCACCAAGATCATCAAGGGGCAGCGGAACTGGCCCGAGGTGCCGCTCGCCAAGCTGCAGTGGAGCCACCTGGCCCAGACCCTCGCCGAGCTGGCGGTCGACCTGCTCGGCCCGAACGGCCTGTTGTCCCGCGGCGGTGCCGACGCCATCGACGGCGGCACGTGGACCCGCCTGTACAGCTTTCAGCGCTACACCTCGATCGGCGCGGGCGCGACCGAGGTGCAGAAGAACATCATCGCCGACCGGGCCTTGCTGCCGCGCAAGTGAGCATCCAGTGGCAGCGCTGACCCGTCTCGCGCGTCAGCCTCGGCTGGCCGGCGACCGGGGCTGAGTGCATGCGTCTCGGCATCGTGACGCCCGTCCTGACCCGCCTGCCACGCGCGCACGCCCACTGGGAGGCAGACGCCGGGATCGACGAGGTCGAGCGGGTCGTCGTCGCCGCCGAGCGGCTCGGCTACGAGTTCGCGACGTGCAGCGAGCACGTCGCCATCCCGACCGACGTCGCCCGGGTCCGGGGCTCCACCTACTGGGATCCGCTCGCCACCTTCGGCTACCTCGCGGTGCGTACCACCACGATCCGTCTCGCCACGTTCGTCCTCGTGCTCGGCTACCACCATCCGCTCGCGATCGCGAAGCGCTACGGGACTCTGGACCGCGTGTGCGGCGGACGGCTGATCCTCGGCGTTGGGGTCGGCTCGCTCGAAGCCGAGTTCGACCTGCTCGGCGCGCCCTTCGACGACCGAGGCGCGCGCGGCGACGACGCGCTCCGCGCCCTGCGAGCGGCGTTCGGCGTCACCGAGCCGACCTACGCCGGGTCGCACTACGAGTTCTCCGACCTCGTCGTGGACCCATGCGGGGTGCAACGTTCCGTTCCGCTCTGGATCGGAGGCCGCACCGCCCGGTCGCTGCGCCGAGCCGTCGAGCTCGCCGACGCGTGGGCTCCCTTCGCGCTGAGTCCCGACGAGGTGGCGGGTCTCCTCGACCGGGCCCGGACGGGCGCCGCGTGGGCCAACCGATCCGCGCCCCTCGACGTGGTCTTGCAGCCGGTGCCGGCCTTCGACCCGCTCGGCGCCCCCGACCAAACCCGCGCCGCGCTCGCCGACCACCGCGAGGCGGGCGCGACCGCGCTCGCCGTCCGCTTCGTCCACACGTCGCCCGACCACTACGTCGAGCAGCTCGAGGCGTTGCGGGGCCTCACCGTCGACTGATCCCCGGCGTCCCCGACCGCGCGTCGGCGCGCCGGTCGACCCTGGCCTCGCACGCCGCTTAGCGACCGCGCGCGTCCGCCGGCGGGGTCGAAGAACGGGCGTCGGCCCAGCTGAAGGTGGTGTGCACCACGAGCGGCGCGTCGGGGGTGACGACGCGCGGGTCGAGGTTGAAGGCGTTGGGGGGCCCAGATTGCGGCTCGACGCAGACCGCGTGCTCGGGCTCGGTGAACACGACGACGCACGCGCAATCGGTCTCGACGCGCACGGTCCAGGTAGCGGGCCAGCGCAGCACCGCGGCGGGTGCGCCGAGCTGCGTGAAGCAGTCGTCCCAGGGGGGCGCCCGGATGGGTCCGAGCTCGCCGTTGGGAATTCCCTCGTCGTCGCGGACGTACTGGAGGTCGGCGTGGAGCTCCACTTCGAGGGCCGCCGCGGTCGGGCTCGGTGTGCGGTACCACCACGGATGCCAGCCGCACGAGGCGGGCATCGGCCGGTCGCCCGCGTGGACCTCGAGGGTGAGCGCGAGGGCGTCGCCGGTCAGCTCGGCGCGCTGGACCACCCGGCCGCCGAACGGCCACGGGGCGTCAAGACCCACCGAGAGCACCGCCGCCGCGCCGGAGGCCTCCTCGACCCGCCATCGGCGGTCGCGGACGATGCCGTGGATGGCGTGCGGCGGCTGGTTGCAGGGCAGCGCGTACTCGACCCCGTCGAACGCGAACTTCCCGTGACGGATGCGGCCCGCCCACGGCGCCATCGGGAACGCGCCGTGGTTGCGTTCGTCGAGCTCGGGTGGCACGAGGAGGTCCTGACCGTCGACCACCAGCCGCTGGACGCGCCCACCGTGGATCTCGTCGAGGACGACGCGCGCCGCGCCCGTCCGCAGCTCGACCACGACCGGTCAGCCGAGCCGTTCGATCACGGTGGCGTTGGCCTGGCCGCCGCCCTCACACATCGTCTGGAATCCGTACCGGCCCCCGACCGTCTCGAGGTGGTGCAGCATCGTCGTCATGATGCGCACCCCGCTGGCGCCCAACGGATGGCCGAGGGCGATCGCTCCCCCGCGCGGGTTGAGCCGCTCGGGGTCGGGCCGGAACTCGCGCGCCCACATCAGCGCGATGGACGCGAACGCCTCGTTGCACTCCATCGCGTCGAAGTCGTCGATGCCGAGCCCGGAACGCTCCAGGAGCCGGCGCGTCGCCGGGTTGGGCGCGGAGAGCACGAGCACCGGGTCGTCGGCGAGGACGGCGAAGTGCGCGAAGCGGGCCCGGATCGGCAGGCCGAGCCGCTCGGCGGTCGAGCGCTCCGCGATCAGCATCGCGGCGGCTCCGTCGCTCATCGACGAGGAGTTCCCGGCCGTGATGTCGGGCGCGGGTTGGTCCTCGGACTCCCAGGCGGGCGGGAGGCCCGCCAGCGCCTCCGCCGAGGTCCCGCGGCGGATCCCCTCGTCGGCGGTGAGCATCTCGCCGGTGGGTTCGCCCTCGGCGTCCCGGATCGGGACCGCGAACATCTCGTCCGCGAACCAGCCGCTGTCGGTGTTCTCGGCGGCTCGCCGGTGGCTCTCGAGCGCGAACTCGTCCATGTCGGTCCGGGAGACACCGAACTTGTCGGCCAGGACCTGCGCCACCCAGAACTGGATGCCGAGCACCCCGTTGCATGCCTCGAGGAACGAGGGGCTGAAGGGCCCGGTGCCGCCCCTCGCGTTGCTCGACATCGGGCTGCGCGTCATGGATTCCACGCCGCAGGCGATGGCGAGGTCGTAGGCGCCCGCGATCACCCCTTGGGCGACGAAGTGCATCGCCTGCTGCGACGAGCCGCACTGACGGTCCACGCTGGTGGCGGGGACGTGCCAGGGCAGCCCGGCGGCGATCCAGGCGTTGCGGGTCACGTTGCAGCCCTGCTCGCCCGCTTGGGTGACGCACCCGCCGACCACGTCGTCGATCTGGCCCGGGTCGACGTCGCGGCGCTCGAGGAGCGACCGCAGCGTCAGGCCGAGCAGGTCGGTGGGATGCCATCCGGCGAGCGAACCTTTGCGCTTCCCGACCGGCGTGCGGACGGTGTCGACGATGACGGCTTCGCGATTCGGCATGCTCTTTCGTCCCCTCGGAGTCGGCACAGCGTACGCTGCGCCGGCGATGCGGATCGCCGCCGTGGTGAAGCCAGTAGCCCCACTTGACGCAGCGTCGCCGGAACTCGAGGGCGGCGGGCTCGCTCCCTCGCGCGCGCTGACGTTGAACCCGTTCTGTCTCCGCGCGGTGGCGCAGGCCTGCGAGCTGGCCGCCGCCGTCGGGGACGGCACCGTGACCGTCCTCTGTCTCGGGCCACCCAGCGCCGCGGACACGCTGCGCGACACGCTCACCTGGGCCCGAGCGACCGCGGTGGCGTGCGACGCCGTGCTGTTGAGCGACCCGGCCTTCGAGGGTTCCGACACGCTGGCCACGGCGCGGACGCTCGCGGCGGCCATCGAGGCGGCGGGCGGCTACGACCTCGTGCTCACCGGACGCAGCGCGGTCGACGTCGATACCGGCCAGGTCGGACCTCAGCTCGCTGAGCTCCTCGGACTGCCGTTCGCGGCCGGGGCCCGGTTCCTGAGCCTGCGGCGCGACACGCTGCGGATCCGGTGCGAGCACGACGACGGCTGGGTCCAGCTCGACGTGGAGCTGCCGGCGGTCGTGTCCTGCGCGGAGCGGCTCATCGACCCCGGCCAGTCGTCACCGAGCGCGTCGCGTCCGACGCTGCGCACGGTGGACGCCGCGGCCCTCGGCCCGGGGCCATGGGGGCAGACCGCCAGCGCGGTGCGCGTCGAGGCCGTCGCGCACCGGATCGTGCTCCGACGCCGGACGCGCCTCGAGGGTCCCGTGCACGCGCAGGTCGGCCAGGCCGTGGAGGCGCTCCGCGAGTGCGGGGCGCTCGACGCGGGTCCCACGACCGACGGTCAGGAGGCCGTCCCCCCCGCCCAGGGTGAGCGGGGTGAGGCGGTCGGAGTCGTGGTCGAGCCCACCCGGATCCAGACGAGCCGCCAGCTGCTCGCCACCGCCGCGCAGCTCGCGGTCGCGCTCGACTGGCATGCGGTGGCGCTCACCGTCGAGGCTCCCGACGCGGAGACGCTGGGCTCGTGGGGCGCCGACGCGGTCGTGCAGCTGGAGGGCTCGGCGCTCGCCGAGGACGTGGGCGGCGCGCTCGCGGAGTGGGTCCGGGTCACGTCACCTCGGGTGGTGCTCGGGCCGAGCACGATGTGGGGCCGCGAGGTCGTGGCGCGTGCCGCGGCTCGGCTCGACGCCGGTCTCATCGGCGGCGCCACGGACGTGACGATCGACAGCACGGGTCGGCTCCGAGTCCACCAGCCGGTGCTCGGCGGCCAGCAGCTCGCGGTGCTCACCACGACGTCGGCCGTGCAGCTGGTGACGGTCCGCCCCGGCGCGCTCGCGACGCATGCCGCCCGCGCGTCGGGCCGGGTCGAGACCCGGTCGATGGGCGTCGACGCGCGCTCCCGGGTGCGGATCCGGTCCGAGGTTCGTGACGACGACCTCGAGGCGCTCGCCAACGCCCCGGTGGTCGTGGGGGTCGGGCTCGGTGTCCCGCGCTCCTCCTACCCGGCGCTGGGCCCGCTGCTCGCCGCGCTCGGCGCGCAGCTGGGCGCCACTCGTCCAGTCGTCGACCGCGGTTGGCTGCCCCACGCCCGCCAGATCGGGCTGACCGGGCGGGCGATCGCGCCCCGCCTGTACGTCGCGATCGGGGTGGCCGGTCGTCCGGCGCACATGGTCGGCGTAAGCGGGGCCGAGACGGTTCTGGCGATCCACGACGTGCCCGACGCGCCGGTCTTCGACGGTGCGGACCTCGGGATCGTGGCCGACTGGCGCGACGTCGTGCCGCGGCTGGCCGCCGCGCTGGGCGCCGAGGCGGCACAGGCCTGAGCTCTACGTCGTCTCGGCTCGGGGGGGGCGCCAGAACGCGGCGAGGAACGCCGCGGTGCCGCCGATCCCGGCGATCAGCGCGAGCCACAGCGCCGTGTTCTGAAACGGGAACGCGAACCCGATGGCGTGGTCGAGCGACCACCGGCCGGGTCCGAGGGCCCCCAGCGCGATCCCGACGACGGCGACCGTCACCACGTACTCCCAACCCGGCGGATTGTTGTTGATGAAGAAGCCGTTCTTGCGGTGGCTGGTGACCGCCGCCACCAGCAGGAGCGCGGCAAGGCCGCCGTAGGCCAGCGGGGTGAGCAGCCCCACCACGAGGAGGGCCCCGACGCCGAGTTCGGTCAGGGTGACGTTCCAGGCGTGGAACGCCCCCGGCTTCAAGCCGAGGCTCTCGAACCATTGGGCGATCCCGGGGCCCGAGCGGACCGCCTGGAGGTGGCGCCAGCCGTGGGCGAAGATCATGCCGCCCAGCCACACCCGGGCCAGTGCCAGCGCGAAGTCGGTCACGTTCTGGCTCTGCACAGCTCCCCCTTGGTGGCGTCGGCGGCGAGGCTACCCGGCTCCGGCGTAGGCTGACGATGACGTCAGTTCGGACCATGGGAGCGCGGTCATGCCCAATGTTGAAGACCTGACCCTGGTGAGCGTCGACGACCACGTCGTCGAGCCCACCACCATGTTCGACGCCCACCTTCCCGACAAGTGGAAGCCGTACGCGCCGAAGAGCGTCCACAAAGACGACGGGACCGACGTCTGGGTCTACCAGGACGCCGAGATCCCGAACATCGGGCTCAACGCCGTCGCCGGGCGGCCCCCCGAGGAATACAACATCGAGCCGACCTCCTACGACATGATCCGGACCGGGTGCTACGACATCCACGAGCGGATCCGGGACATGAACCGCAACGGCGTGCTCGGCTCGATGTGCTTCCCGAGCTTCGTGCAGTTCTGCGGCCAGCTCTTCTCACGGTCCACGGACCTCGACATCGGCCTGCAGCTCCTCCGCGCCTACAACGACTGGCACATCGACGAGTGGTGCGGCACGTACCCGGGCCGGTTCATCCCGTTGTCGATCCCGCCCATCTGGGATCCCCAGCTGATGGCAGACGAGGTGCGCCGGGTCGCCAAGAAGGGCTGTCACGCCGTCACCTTCTCCGAGAACCCGTACAAGCTGGGTTGGCCGCACATCTTCGGCGACCATTGGGACCCGTTCTTCGCCGCCTGCGAAGACGAGGGGACGATCATCTGCCTCCATATCGGGTCGTCGTCGACGATGCTCGAGATCGCGCCCGGCGCGCCGATCGACATCATGATCACGCTCACCCCCCTGAACCTCATGCAGGCCGCCACCGACCTGCTGTGGTCCCAGGTTCTCCGCAAGTTCCCCAACCTGAAGTTCGCGCTGTCGGAAGGCGGGACGGGCTGGCTGCCGTACTGGCTCGAGCGGATCGATTACACGTATCAGCAGCACCATTTCTGGACCCACCAGGACTTCGGTGATCGTCTCCCGAGCCAGGTCGCGTTGGACCACTTCACGTTCTGCTTCATCAGCGACCGGTCGGGCGTCGAGGACCGGGAGCGCATCGGGATCGACAACATCACGTGGGAGTGCGACTACCCGCACTCCGACTCGACCTGGCCTCACTCGCCCGAAGCGATCGCCAAGCAGATGGACGGGGTCCCCGAGTCCGAGATCGCCAAGATCACCCACGGGAACGCGATGCGGATCTTCCGGTACGACCCCTTCCAGCACCGGTCCCGCGAGCAGGCCACCGTCGGCGCGTTGCGCGCCGAGACGCCCGCCTAGTCCGGACGGGCGGCGTCAGGCTCCGCCACGAGCAACGTGGCGGAGCCGCGGTACGAGTCCGGCGCCGGCGAGGCGTCGCAACGCTCGTTCCTCGTCGAGGTCGAGCACGACCGCCTCTTGGGGCTGGCGCCGGGTCAGGTAGGTGACGACGCAGTCGTCACAAACGTCGGTTCCCTGCATCACACACTCGTCACAGTCGATCCGCATGCCCGCCAGCATCGCGTGCGCCTGTGACACCCACACCGGCCCGGGGGCCGATGGTCAGGCGCGGCGTCCGCTCAGGTCGAGGAGGCGGGTCTGGAACGGTGCGTCGGCAGCGACGGTGCCGCTGGGCCCGGTGCCGAACATGCCGATCGTGGCGATGATGGGTGCCATCGGTTCGAGGCTCGCCCAGGCGACCGCGACCGCGTCGGGGTCGAGCGTCTCGTCTCCCCCGGTCGCGCGGGCCAGATCCCAGGCGTGGAGGAGGTAGTCGTTGATCCGGAACCCGAGGAACACCTCGGCGGGAACGTCACCCACCGGGTGATGGACGGTGCGGTCGAGCGCGCCCGGCTCGGCGAAGGCCGCGAGCTCGACCGCCGAGCTGTGCTTCCACGCCGCGACCGGGTCGGCGCCCAGGTGGTCGCCCGCGAGGCGCGCCTTGACCGTCGCCGCGTCGGCACCGTCGAGCAGCAGGCCTGACATCTCGTTCCCGGCGACCACGTGGTTGGCGAGGTCACGCACCGTCCAGGCCGTGCACGGCGTGGCGAGTGACCACTGGTCGTCGCGGACCTGACGCAGTCGGGTGCCCCATTCCTCGGTTGCGGTTCGATGCGCCGCGAGGTCACTCGTCACGCGGGTCCTTTCGGTCGATCCCAGCCCGCGACGGCGCGGGCGTCGTGGTTCCGGTCGGGTCGCCCCGGCGGGGCGCGGACGGTACCACCGGGTCGTCGGGGCACGGCCCGGCGATCGCGGGTTGCCGCCCGCGGGTGGCGGGCGCGCGCACCCCTACCGGCGGAGCAGCCCGAGGAGCGTGTCGGCGGACACGACGGTGGCGCCGACCTCGCGGGCGTGGTCCTGGACCCACCGGTCCGAGGAGGCGACGAGCGCAGGCCGGGAGGTCGGCAGCGCTTCGACCTGGCGCACGACCACTGGGTCGGCTTCCTCGTCGGCGGCCGAGAACACGACGCGGACGCCGGCCCGGCGGCGCCCCGGCAGCGCGTCGACGTCGCTCCCGTCGAAGACGACCACCACGTCGCAGCGCAGTCGCAGGTGCAGACGCTCGAGCGCACCGAGGAGGCCGTCGCGTTGGGTGGCCGGCGCGGCGTCGCCCCATCCGCGCATCGACACGTTGTAGCCGTCGATGACGAGCGCAACGCCTCGGGTTCGGAGCATCGCGTCGAGCCCGGCGACGCTGTCCTCCTCCCGCCCGGCTGGGCGCGGGACGCGGCTGCGTCGAGGCGGCCGGGTCGCCGCCGGCGATCCACCGGAGGGTACGTCAGGGGGTGCGGGGTGCGGGGCGGCGGCTGGCGGGTCGGCGGGACGGTGGCTCAGGGCGTCGAGCGCGGCGGCGAGCCGTTGCGCGTCGCGGGCGGCGTCGGCGAACGCCGCGGACGCCAGCGGGCCGGGTCCGGCTGGTTCGTCGCGCGCCGCGAGCTCGCGCCGCAGCTCGCGGACCTCGCGCTCGGCGTCCCGGGCGCGGCTGGCCTCACGTTCGAGGCGACCCTCGGCCTCGTCGGTTGCCGCTCGCGCCTTGGCGACGACGGCGTCGGCTTCCGCCCGGCTGCCCCGCGCGGCGTCGATCGCCCGCTCGGCCTTCCCCTCCCGCTCGCGCCGCGAGCGCCGCTCGACGCCCAGCTGCTCCTCGAGACGGGCCACGTCGTGACGCGCGCGGTCACCGGCCTCCTCGGCCCGCCGCCGCGCTTCGTCGAGCGTCGCCAGCTGGAGCTGGCGGGCCTGGGCGTCGTCGTGCGCCTCCTTCTCGAGCCGCTGCCGATCGAAGGTTGAGCACACCACGCCGAGGCCGAACATCCAACCCTCGGGCCTCGCCGCGAACAGCACCGAGGCGAGGAGAGCCAGGTCGGACCGCTCGGCGGCCTCCTCGACGCGGTGGAGCGCCTGGCGGGCGTCCCAGACCGCTACCGCGTCCTCGACCTCGGGTCGGGCGCAGAAACGCTCGACGGCGCGGTCTCGAAAGCCGCGGTCGACGTCGAGGGCTCGGCGCAGCTGCTGGCGGGCCGGACTGGTCGTCAAGCCCTGCTTTCCAAAGCTGGCGAGGGGTCGCAGCACCGGCGGGAAGTCCACCGTGTCGAGCTCGCGCAGCACCGCGGCGGCGGCGTCGAGGAGCGGTACCAGCAGCGATTCGGGGATGGTGAGCAGCTCGGTCGTCTCCAGCACCGGGTCGTCGCGGACGGTCACGCGTACACTCCCGCGCTCGTGCGCAGCCTGTGCGAGGAGCTTCGGATCTCGACCGGCGGGAACGGCGAGGTGGTCGACCTCACCGATCGCGCCCAGCAAGTCGTCGACGCGGCACGGATCGGCGAGGGGCTCTGCACCGTCTTCGTCGCCCACTCGACGTGCGGGGTCACGACGATCGAGTGCGAGCCGGGCTGCAACGCGGATTTCAACACGGTGCTCGAGGAGCTCGCACCCCGCGCCCGGCGCTGGGAGCACAACGTTCGCAACGCCGATTCGAACGGGCACGCCCACGTTCGGGCCGCGCTGATCGGACCTTCGGTGAGTGTGCCGGTGCGCCGGGGACGCCTGGCCGTGGGGACGTGGCAGCGCATCGTGTGCGTCGACCTGGACGACCGGCCCCGCACTCGCACGGTGCTCGTGCAGCTGCTCGGCGAGTGACCTAGCACCGGGTCACCCCGAGGCGGCGGCCTCGGTCGCCTCCGTCGCCAGCGCCTGGATCGCCGCCGCGGTGGCACCGCACCACCGGCACACGACCTCGTCGACGCGTTCATCGAGGATCAGCTCGTCCTCGACACTGAGCTCGCCGGCGACGCTGTAGTGATGGAAGGCGCGCGTGCGGCGCACCGCCACCACGTCGAAGCGGGTGAGGTTCCCGCACGCGGTGCACCGGTAGCGCACCGCGGGGCTCATGGCCCGAGTGTAACCCCCAGGTTGCGGATTACGAACGTATGTTCACGCCTCCGGCGACCCGGGCCGCGAGCGGGTCGGCGTTCTGGGCCGCGGGGACGCGCCCCGCCGAGCCGGACGCCGCCGGCGCGGCGGCGGACCGGACGGGGAAGCCGCCAGGGGCGGCGCGTCGAAGCTGTCTCCCGCGGCGCGGCGGCGGCGGTGCAGCATGATCCAGCGGCCGCCCTCGACGAAGAGTTCGACGAGCACGGTCGTGGCCAGCGCCCAGACCACGACGATGACTACCAGGGGCACGAACCGGCCCAGGGTGTGCTTCACGAACACGTCGAGCAGCTTCTGGCTCGTCAGGTAGCCGAGCGTGCGGGCCGGGATCCCGACGATCGCCAGGCCGATCGGGATTGCGACCACCCACGCCAGGATCCGCACCGCCAGGGGCAGCGCGGCCCGGGGCGGCGTCGTCCCCGATGAACCCCGGGTGCTCGGCGGTGGCACCACCACCGACGGGGCGTCGCGGGGACCCAGCACCGCGGTGCCGCCCGGGGCGGCGACCGGCGGCGGGGCGGCGCGACGGGCCGGCGCCGGGGCCGGGGCCGGGGCCGGGGCCGCGACGGATGCTGGGGCGGCGGTCGGGGCGAGGCCCGCGGCGCGTCGGGGCGGAGGCGCGGGGACTCCCCCGGCGCGGGCCGGGGCTGGATTCGCGGGGGGCCGCGCGGAGGGCGGCACCTTGAGCACCTGGCCGCACTGCTCGCAGCGAAACGTGTCGGACTCGAGCCCGTCGAGTCGCTTCTTGGTGCCGCAGTTCGGGCACTGGAGCGCCTTCGCCATCTCAGGCCGCCTCCGCCTCGCGTGCCGCGACGCTGGTGCGGACGAACGCTTCGAGCGCGGCCGCCGCCCGACCGTCGTCGATCGAGCGGCGGGCAAGGTCGAGGCCCGCCGCGAGATCCTCGGCCAGGTCGGCGACCACGAGCGCGGCCGCGGCGTTGAGGATCGCGATGTCTCGGATCGGCCCGGACCGGCCGGCGAGTACCCCGTGGACGGCCTGGGCGTTGCCCGCCGCGTCGCCGCCGGCGAGGGCGCCGCGCTGGACGGTCGGGAGGCCGAGCGCCGCGGGGTCGACATCGAAGCGACCGATCGTGCCGTCGTGCAGCTCGTAGACGGTGGAGGTGGTGGTCGTGGTGAGTTCGTCGAGGCCGTCGTGGCCGTAGAAGACGAGTGCCCGCTCGACGCCGAGCTCGGCGAGCGCCTCGACCAGGCGGGGGGCCATCGCGGGGTCCGACACGCCGACGGTGCGGCGCGTCGCGCCGGCTGGGCTGGCGAGAGGACCGAGAAAGTTGAAGGTCGTCGGGACGCCGAGCTCACGGCGAGCCGCGGCGGCGTGGCGCAGCGCGGCGTGGTAGCGCAGGGCGAAGCAGAAGCCGATCCCGGCTTCGTGGACGCAGCGGGTGACGCCGTCGGGGCCGAGGTCGATGACGACGCCGAGCGCTTCGAGGACGTCGGCGGAGCCGCACTGCGACGACGCAGCCCGGTTGCCGTGCTTGGCGATCGACGCGCCCGCCCCCGCCGCGATCAGGGCCGCCATCGTCGAGACGTTGACGGTGCCCGCCCGGTCCCCGCCGGTCCCGCAGGTGTCGACCAGCGGGCCGGCGAGTTCGACCCGTTCGGCGTGGGCGAGCATGGCGCGGACCAGCGCGGCCAACTCGGCGGGCGTCTCGCCTTTCTGGCGCAGCGCCACTGCGAAGGCGGCGATCTGGGCGTCGGTCGCCTCGCCGGCCAGCACAGCGCCGAGCGCGCGCTCGGCGAGGTCAGCGGGCAGGTCCTCGCGTCGAACCAAGCGGCCCAACACGTCGGGCCACAGCGGGTCGGTCATTGTGCGGCGCTTCCCTGGTTCCCGACCAACTAGTCCCACCACAGGTCGCGGTCGAGGACGCCGCGGGCGATGAGCCCGAGCTGGATCTGCGTCGTGCCCTCGACGATCGTCAGCTGTTTGGCGTCGCGGTAGTAGAGCTCGAGCGGGTGGTCCTTCATGTACCCGGCTGCGCCGAGCATCTGCAGCGCCTCGCCGGACACCTTCACACCGAGCTCGGTCGCGTAGTACTTGGCCATGGAGAGGAACGGGACCGACTCCTTCGTGAACTGTCCCCGGTCGGCCATCCACGCGGCCCGGTAGGTCAGCAGCCGGGCTGCTTCGATCTCGGTGGCGAGCTCGGCGATCTTCCATTGGATGCCCTGGAAGTCCGCGATTGTACGGTCGAACGCCCGCCGTTCCTGAACATACTTGACCGCGTACATCAGGGCGCCCTCAGCGAGTCCGATACCGCGGGCGGCGACGATGGGCCGCATCGCGTTGAGCCCGAGCATCGCCAGGCGGAACCCGCCGATCTCGCCGACGACGTTCTCGGCGGGGACACGGACGTCGTCGAGGAGCAGCTCGCCGGTGTCGACGCCCTTCACGCCCATCTTGCGGTCGATGGTGCCGACGCTGAGCCCAGGCCGGTCGCGCTCCACGACAAAGGCCGAGACGCTGTCGTGCGCGCGGGATTCCACTGGGCCGGTCTTGGCGAACACGCAGTACCAGTCGGCTTGGCGGATGCCCGACATCCAGCATTTCGTGCCCGTGAGCACGAAGTCGTCGCCGTCGCGGCGGGCGCGGGTGCGGATGCCCATGACGTCGCTGCCGGCTTGGGGCTCGGAGAGCCCGAAGGCGGCTCGCGCCGCCCCCGTCGCGACGGGGGTCACGAACCGGCGTTGCTGCTCCTCGGAGCCGGCGATGAGCAGCGGCCCGGTGGGGAGGCGGGTGAGGAGCAGCATGAGCGCGGCGGCGTTCGAGTACTTGGCGACCTCCTCGATGGCGAGCGCCAGCCCGAAGATCCCGGCGCCGGCGCCGCCGAGCTCCTCGGGGACGCAGAGGCCGGTGAGGCCGGCGTCAACGAAGAGGTCGTAGAGATCCTGGGGATACTCGTCGGTTTCGTCGATCTGGCGGGCCCGGGGCGCGATTCGCTCCTGGGCGAGCTTGCGGACGGTGGCCTGAAGCTCGGCCAGCTCCGGCGAGAGGTCGAACTGCACTGGCCAGCAGGGTACCGGCCCCCTGGTGGACGTCTGGGTTCGTTCCGGTGGTTCCTCGGCTGGGCGCGCTACGCGCTCTTGCGGCGCTGGCGCAGGATCCGGCGTCGCTCGCGGGCAGTCAGACCGCCCCAGACGCCGTCCTTCTCGCGGCTGGTGAGCGCATACTCGAGGCAGGGCTCACGAACCGGGCATTCAGCGCAGATCGCCTTGGCCTGGGCGCCGTCGTCCTCGTCGCTGGGATGGAAGATTTCAGGATCGGCGCCTCGGCATCGGGCCTGAGCCCGCCAGGAGCCGATTGCCCGCATGGTCATGGGGCACCATCGCTTTCTGGAGTGACACCCCCGGGGGAAGGGGCGCTTTGGTGCAACGGATGTGGCATCGGCGAGTATTCCCGTCAACCTGAGCCCCGAGCGCCTCGGTTGGGGGCACGCCGGGACCCTGGGTGGTGGGTACGGAGGGGTCAGGGGGCGGGCGGGGCGCCGGTCCTGGGCGTGGGCGGCGGGCTGGTGGCGCGATGATCGGGCCTCGCCGGGATCGGAGGAGCCAGATGCAGGCACGCCGCGAGCAGTCGCCCATCGACTGGGGGGCGGTCAGCCGGGGCGCCAGCGTGGGCCTGGCGGTGATCGTGCCGGTGACGATCGTCCGGGCGGTGCTGGAGCGGGACCTCACCGATCTGTCGCATAGCGCCTGGATCTACCCGTTGTCGGCCTTGATTCTGGTCGCCTACGCCCTCGCGGGGGCGGTGGCAGCCTGGACGGCGCCGGGCGGGGCGCTGCGGCACGGGGCGCTCGCCGGCGTCGCCGCGGTCGTGGTGTGGATCCCGGTGCGGATCGTCATCTGGGCGGTGCGGGAATCCGGGCGGGGTCTGGTGAGCGGCGACCGGGCGGCGCTGCCGCCGGGTCAGGTGCTCGGGGCGCTCGGCTTGGGTGGGCTGCTCGGGATGGGCGGGGCGGCGGTCGCCGCCCGGCTGCGAGGCCGGGACGGGCGGGTGTCGGCGCTTCAGCGGGGCGCGTAGGCGACGACGTTGTCGATGATGGCCACCACCCGGTCGTGGAGTTTCAGGTAGTCGCCGAAGCGAGGGAATCGGGACAGGGACTCGTAGCGCGAGTTTCGAATGTTGGCTGGTGCGAGGTCGAGCACGAGGGCGGGCGGATGGGCCCGGAGGTCGGTTTCGAAGTCGGCCCAGGCGCCCGGCGCGGCGTCTTGCATCCCGGCCAGGCTGGGTGGCCGGCCTCCGCTCTGCCCGGTGAGGAACTCGGTCGTCGCGAAGCGGGTCGCGGGGGCACGTCCCGACTCCCAGTAGACCTCGGGCAGGTGACCCCACACGAGGATCCGCTCGTTGGGCGCGACGGTGCGCCGCACGTAGGCGACGAGGTCTTGGGTGACGAGCTCGGTGCGGGATCGATGGCTGTTCAGGCCTTGGTGGACGAAGAAGCCGACGGGGACGGCGACCGCGACGGCCACCGCGGCGAGCGTCCGTTTCGACGCGTGGAGGAGCGGCCGGGTGGCGAGGAGGGCGAGGGGTGGGAGCAGCTGGAGGTAGTAGTGGCCGAAGAACCGCAGTCCGGTCGCGACCGCGAGCACCGCGGACGCCACCCAGAGCCAGAGATCGATGTCGTCGCGTCGGTGCCGGAGGGCGACGACGGCGAGCCCGACGACCGCGACGTTGGCGAGCACGAACCACAGGGTCTGGCGAACGCCGAGGTGCACGACGTAGCCGAGGGTGCCGCCGAGCGACAGGTAGCCGCCGTTGCCGGTAAACACCCAGGTGACGAAGTTGTGGATCCCGAAGGCGAGCGCGGCCGCGACGATCGGCGCCGCGAAGCCGGCGCCGAGGAGGCTGAGGCGTCGGGCCCGGTCTCGGA